>ERZ802819.302-NODE-302-length-33764-cov-55.6628_pt1 | contig 33764 bp, 30 predicted proteins | sample MGYA00345647_ERZ802819 | MGnify/ENA primary metagenome ERZ802819 (study PRJEB30503, sample SAMEA104212355) | marine metagenome | biome: Westerlies Biome; feature: [SRF] surface water layer (ENVO:00010504) within the epipelagic zone...; material: water...
GGCCCATCATGATGGCGGCGGCAACGTAAATCAGTTCCATGGTTGTCTCCTAAAGTACACAGTCAGTCGAAATCAGTGGTCCTCGTGCGCCATACTCAGGTACACGATTGTTAGAACCATAAAAATAAACGCTTGAAGGGTGATTACCAGTATGTGGAAAATCGCCCAGCCTACTTGAAGCAGCGCCGCGGGCAACAGCCAAAAAACGCCGACGCTGAACAACGCTGCTATCAAAATAAAGATCATCTCACCCGCATACATATTGCCAAAGAGACGAAGCCCCAATGAGAACGGTTTGGCGAGCAAGCCCACCACCTCCATGAAGAGATTGATGGGGATAAAAAGCGGGTGGTTGAACGGGTTTAGGGTCAGCTCTTTGACGAAACCAAAGCCCTTAACCTTGATGGAATAAAAGAGCATCAGCAGAAATACGCCGATCGCCATACCCATCGTAATGTTGGGGTCTGTGGAGGGCACAATCTTTTGGTATTCGACTCCAACCAGCATCAACGAATGGGGTATCAAGTCCACGGGGATGAGATCCATGAGATTCATCAGAAAAACCCAAACAAAGATCGTTAGCGCAAGCGGCGCGATGAGCGGGTTACGCCCGTGAAAAGTATCCTTCACGGTACCGTCTACGAATTCCACGACCATTTCGATAAAATTAACGAGCCCCGTGGGCACCCCCGCGGATGCCCGAACTGCCACCCGCCGAAAGACCCAACAGAAGATCAGGCCAAGGCCAACGGACCAGATCATGGAGTCCACGTGGACCTTAGTTTCGGTGTCGAGTAGTGCACCGCTTTGAGCAGCAGCCACGACAGCTCGGGTTACGGGTATCGGAAAGCGACTGCCGTTTCCGCTAGAACCACCCGAGCCGCCAGTCCAGCCTGTATTGACAAGATAGACTTGAGACCCGAAGTCGTCGATACGCCGCATTAATAGGTCTGCGTAGTCTTGTGCTGGGCGGGGCATGAACGGCGCGCCAAAGCATGTGCTGAATGTGGGATGAATGCCTGCTTCCGCACCGAGCTCCGTCGATCCAACACGTGCGGTATAACCGGACAAAAAGTGAAAAGCGGCGGCTTCTTTTGATAGCAGGCTGACAGGCGGAAGCACACCTGAGACGTCACAAGTGAGAAAAATAACGCACTTCGGCTCGCCCCCCATGTTCGTTGCTGAACGCTTTTCGACGTGGTTGAGTGGGTAGCAGCATCGGCCGTTTTCTGTCAGCGTCGTATTCGAATAGTCAGCCTGTCGCGCGTTATTCAGCGCAACGTTTTCGACAATTGCACCAAATCGAATGGCATCCCAAATGATCGGCTCGTTTTTTTGACTCAAATCAATGGTCTTCGCGTAGCAGCCGCCCTCTATATTAAAGACCGAGCCTTGTGCCCAACCATGTTCGTCGTCACCGATGAGATATCGGGCAGGATCTGCCGATAAGGTCGTTTTTCCTGTGCCGGACAGACCAAAGAATAATGTCGTATCGCCTTCGTCACCGATATTGGCAGAACAGTGCATAGGTAGGACATCTTTTTCGGGTAGCAAAAAGTTTTGAACCGAAAACATCGCTTTCTTCATCTCACCGGCGTAGCGCATTCCCGCAATCAACACCTTGCGCTGGCCAAAGTTGATTAGCACTACACCATCTGAATGCGTACCGTCACGTTCAGGGTCACAAACGAAGTCAGCGACGTTGAGGACCTTCCACTCCGGTTTGTCAGACGGGTTGTAGTTATCAGGGCGGATGAACATATTGCGACCGAACAGACTCTGCCAAGCAGTGCCGGTCATTACAGTTACCGGTAGGTAGTGATCATGGTGCTCTCCAACGTGGAGGTGCTGAACCCACTGCTCGTTGTTTGCAAGATGGGCTTTAACCCGGTCCCACAACGCGTCAAATTTTGTGGCATCAAAGGGTCGATTTACACCGCCCCATTCAATTGCGTCCTCACTTGAGGGTTCTCGAACAATATATCGATCGGCGGGAGACCTACCGGTCCGATGTCCTGTCTCGACTCGAAGCGCACCGGTATCGGCTAAGATGCCTTCTTTCCTGTCTAGAGCCATCTCAATTAATTGAGCGGCAGTTAGGTCACTGTGTTTTATAGGTGCTTTTGCAGTCTGTTCAACTGTCATTGGTATCGGTTTCCAGTGTGAGTGAGTAAACCGTGAGCCAGTTAGTGCAGGGTATGCTCCTCTGCCTGGTTCACATCGTTCAGAGCGAAGTGGTAGCTACTGCCACACATTTCGCAGTCCATTGTCACTGTTTTTTGCTCTTCGAAAAGCTCAGTGATCTCATGTTTCGGTAGCAGACGGATTGCGTTAAGGCTGCGATCTCGCGAGCAATGGCAAGCAAACTTAACCGTCTTGGGTTCAAAACGTGTTACCTGCCACTGGTTGAATAATTGGTATAGGAGTCTATCGGTGTCGACATCGATGAGTTCATGAGGTGTCATCGTATCAGCTAGCGCGCAGAGCGTTTGCCACTGGTCAAGCCTACTTGACGCTTCCACTACCAGTTGTGTCGGCAGCTGCTGAAGCATCAATCCCGCGGCACTGTCGGCACGTGTCGATAGCCAAAACTTGGTCGCAAGTTGCTCGCTCTGCTGAAAGTAGTCGCTTAGCACATCGGCCAACTCATCACGCTCAACTGCAATGATACCTTGATATCGTTTGCCCACGTCCGGCTCGATCGTCAGTGTGAGGATGCCCTGCGGTAAGTGCTCGCTTAAAGGTCCTTCCGGCGCGTCCAGATCGCCCCTAGCTAGTCCTCTGACTTCGCCCGAACTAGAGCACTCCACCATGATGAGGGATAAGGGACCGTCGCTGCGCCCTTGTAAAACCACCTTACCGTCAAATTTGAGGTTGTTCGCAATCATCACCGCTGAAACCGCAAATTGTCCTAACAATACGCGGACGCCGGCACCGTAGGCATGTGATGCCAACAGGTCGTCCAGTACGTGTTTGAGTACTACGGTTTCACCACGAACGTCCGCATCCTCAAAGAGAAAACGGTAACTCTCGTCTATAGATGTGGAGGGCAGCATCGTCTTAGTTTAACAAGCTCAGATCGTTGAGCGATGTGAAACTAGCATAGAATATTCACAATCAAGCCACTGGATAGCGGCTCGATACGTTTAGCCAGCAGCGAGCGCTTTAACTTTGGCGTTGAGGCGGCTTTTGTGGCGAGCTGCTTTGTTTTTCTTGATGATGCCTTTATTCGCCATGCGATCTATCACAGGTACTGCAGCGGACAGCGCTTCTTGAGCAGGCGCGTAGTCTCCGGCACTAACCGCTGCCAGGACTTGCTTCATTTTTGTTCGAACGAGTGAGCGCATGCTTGCATTGTGCGCGCGTTGCTTGTCGTTCTGTTTCGCTCTTTTACGAGCCTGTGGTGAATTCGCCACGAAATCTCTCCGAATTTAAAGGGCGCAAATAGTGGTTGACGTCGAAGTTGATGTCAACTGCCTAGCGTCCGTAAGGTAATAATGTTGATCTTAAAGTCCCAAAATGACTAAAAGCCAGCCGAGTGCCGCCAACAAAAGTGTCTCTTTCGCGTCGTCAATCCGAAACAAGGCGTAACCATAACCAACAGGTGGGAGCAGGAGTGAAAACATGCCCCAAGCATAGTCGTTTTTCCAGGCTGTGATCAGCAATAAGGCCCAGCTTGCCAGCAAGCAAGACACTCCCAAAAACATCAAATACGCGCTGTACGCTTCCATCTCTTCCTCTCCGCAGGTAGGGTTCACGACGGGTCGCGATCGTACCAGATTACGAGTCACAGCAAAGCAAAAATAAGTTAATAGTGGGATTCTTAATGGTTAATCGGATCATCAGGTCACTTGCACGGTGTGTTAGACAATGACAGATCGCTATGACGACATTCGGCCCTACCGTGACAGTGAGGTCAGCGAGGTTGTTGCAGCGCTGCTCAACGATGATGAGTTCATCGATACCCTGATCGCCTTGCGGACAAAATATATCGCTAAGTGGTTGCCTCGTTTTGTCCGTTTTCTTGCTCGACGGGCATTGCGTAAGCAATTATCAGGCGTCAGGACAATCGATGCCTTTCAAGCTTTGGTCAAGCCCAGACTTGATCGTGTGGTTGCTGAAACATCTATTTTCTCGTATTCGGGTGTCGATAAGTTAGATTCACAACAGTCATATCTTTTTGTCAGTAATCATCGAGATATCGTGATGGATTCGGCGTATGCCAATAGTGTTTTAGTGTCGGAGGGTCATCGAACTGCACAGGTTGCAATCGGAGACAATTTGTTGCAAAAACCATGGGTGTCTCACCTGATGCGCATCAATAAAAGTTTTATCGTTCGGCGCAGTCTCAGCGGACCCAAGCAGCAACTGGCAGTCTCAAAGCAATTGGCAAATTTTATGCGTGACGCAATCGACCAGAATCAGGGTCCATTGTGGATCGCGCAGCGCGAGGGCCGAGCAAAAGACGGTAACGATAAAACCGAAGCTGCCGTTTTGAAAATGCTCAGCTTGTCTAGGGATAAAAGCAGCGAAAAGCCCGATGAAGTCTTAGGACGGCTGAAGATTGTGCCGCTCACTATTTCTTACGAAATCGATCCTTGCGATGTGCTGAAAGCACAAGAACTTATTGTTGGTGCTGCTTATGAAAAGGCGCCTTTTGAAGACCTTGATAGCATTGCTCGAGGTATTCTAGGAGCAAAAGGCCATGTGCATCTGCACTTTGGCAGCCCGCTGGATGGTCCCTCGTTATCCGTGACAGATGCAGTGGCGCTGATTGATATGTCGATGGTCGAGAATTTCCAATTATTCAAAACTAATTTTTGGGCATGTGATGCTCTTGGAATTACAGCGCCCCCTGCGATGCCGGACCGCGCCAAGGCGAGCATCAGTAAGGCAGAGTTTATGGCTCGCTTTGATGGCTTACCGGATCTTGAGCGGCAGCGGGCTCTCCAGATGTATGCCCAGCCTGTATTGAATTGGATGGCGATCCACAGCGAGGCATGATTCTTTTTGTTGAATGAATCTATTCAAGACAAGATAAAGTCGGCCCTCACCGCATTGACGAGAGCGAGAGACCTCAAGCCTCGTTGGGGGCAGCGACAAATGATTGCCGAGGTCGCCAATGCCCTGGGTGATCCCGAGGGGCCCGGTTTTTTGGCGATCGAGGCCGGTACTGGCACCGGGAAGACCATAGCTTATACGATCGCGGCGTTGCCAGTGGCTCAGGCTCGCTCTAAAAAGCTGATCATCGCCACGGCTACGGTCGCGTTACAAGAGCAGTTGGTTTTCAAAGATCTTCCAGAAATAAAACGGCACAGCGGTATCAACTTTAGTTATCAGCTCGCTAAGGGACGTGGTCGATATTTATGCCTTTATAAGCTAGATCAGCTCAGCCAAGGGGTTACTGATCAGCCGATATTATCCATGTATCCGGATGAGCTTGAGATTCCTGAGAATGGTGAGGCAGAGCGCACGTATGATGCGATGTTGCGCGCTGTCAGCGATGATAGTTGGGATGGTGACTTAGATGCTTGGCCAGAGGTGCTCGATGTCGGTTTGGCTCGCTCTATCACAACAGATCACGGTCAGTGCCTTGGTCGGCGGTGCCCTCATATCACGGGGTGTAGTTTCTTTCGCGCCCGGGAGGGACTTGAGGAGGCCGACATCATTGTCACTAACCACGATCTCGTGCTCTCTGACTTCCGGTTGGGCGGCGGTCGAATTTTGCCCCCGCCTGAGGATGGCTTTTACATTTTTGACGAGGGGCATCAATTAGCAGAAAAGTGCATCAATCAGTTTGCGTGTTTCTCTAGAAGCGGTAGGACCCTCAACAATCTCGCTGAAGCGCAACAGTGGTTGGATAACAAACGGGAGTTTCTACTTGAGAACGATGTGCGGTCAGAGACACTGTCTGTACTCTCGGCGAACATCACCGATTTGCTGCAAGTCTCACGTGACACTTATGCGTTGTGTTGGGATGCCTTAGGTCAGAGCATGGATGGTCGGTCCGATTTGCGTTTCTCATTTGGTCGGGTTCCGGATGAGCTTAGAGACGCATCGGTCGTGCTCAGAGATCTTTGGGCTTTGCATAGTCAAAAGTTATCGCCGCTCTTGGGCTTGGTGGAGATCTTGGTCGAGGAGGCTGATGCTGACCATCGCGACACGTGGGAGTCGAGCCTTAATGATCTGCAGGTCATTGCGGCGAGAGCGGAGGGGCAATTTGCTTTATGGGATAGTTACGCGAGCTCATCCGATGATGCGACCATGCCGTGGGCTCGATGGATAAAGCACTACGGGGATGAGAGCTCGATAGAATGCTACGCCAGTCCTATTTACGCACGAGATATTCTGGCAGAGCAGGTTTGGCAGCGTGTCGCAGGCGCAGTCATGACGTCTGCAACGTTAACCGCACTTGGCTCATTCGAACACCTCATGCAGCAGACCGGAATGCCCGCTAATACTAAGCTTGCTCGAGTAGAGAGCCCGTTTGAATCTTCACGGGGTCGTTTTGTTGTTCCTGCTATGGATACGGATCCGAGCCAACCGGCCGCTCATAGCGAAGAACTCATTGCTCTTTTTCCAGAGCTGCTTGAGTCCCATCGTGGCACGCTGGTTCTGTTTAGTTCGAAAAGACAATTGCAAGAGCTGGTAGAGGCTCTGCTGACTCGATTTAAGTCACGCCTTTTGGTTCAGGGACAAATGAGTAAGGCTGAAATTCTTCAGGAGCACCGCAGGCGGATCGATGCCGGCAAATCCTCAATTATTTTTGGTTTGGCGAGTTTTGCGGAGGGGGTTGATCTGCCGGGTGACTACTGCAGTCATGTGATCATCGCAAAGTTACCGTTTGCAGCTCCTGACGACCCGATCGATGCTGCTCACGCAGAGCTCTTGGAAGCGGCGGGGCGCAATCCTTTTATGGAGCTGACCGTTCCTAGCGCGTCGTTACGGCTGCTGCAGGCCTGTGGTCGATTATTGCGAACAGAGACGGATGAGGGCGTCATTACCTTGCTCGATCGTCGTGTTGTGACAAAACGTTACGGCCGAGCCATTCTTGATGCTCTGCCGAGGTACAACTTCGATATTCAGCATTAGAGTGGTGTCGTGCCCTATCTGCCCGGTCACGTGGGGCACTATCAACCGATGATCTAATCGCGTAACAGCCGTCTTGCGCTCTCTTGTTTGGCCTGTGTGGAAAGACAAAAAAAAGCCCCGCTATGCGAGGCTTTTGTCATAACCGTTGATTCAATCCCAGCTAAGCGCACCGCCAGTCTGATACTCGATGACACGTGTCTCGAAAAAGTTTTTCTCTTTACGCAGGTCCATAATCTCGGACATCCATGGGAACGGATTTTGTGCGCCTATGAACTGCTCAGGTAAACCAAGCTGATTAAGTCGACGATTAGCAATGAACTGCAGGTACTCTTCCATCATACTCGCATTCATGCCAAGCACACCGCGAGGCATCGTGTCTCGCGCATATTCAATCTCAAGCGTCGTTCCCTCAAGAATCATCTGAATAACTTCTTGCTGAAACGTCTCGGTCCACAGGTGCGGATTCTCGAGTTTGATCTGATTGATTACATCGATGCCAAAATTTAAGTGCATGGACTCATCGCGAAGGATGTACTGGAATTGTTCGGCAACTCCCGTCATTTTGTTGCGACGCCCCATCGATAGGATTTGAGTGAACCCACAATAAAAGAAAATGCCCTCAGTCACGGCATAGAAACCGATCAGGTTTCTAAGCAACTGCTGATCTGTCTCGACAGTTCCCGTATTAAACGTTGGATCCGATAATACCTGTGTCTTGTCCAGCGACCACGACGCTTTTTTTGCCACTGAGGGAACTTCTCGATACATGTTAAAGACTTCGCCTTCATCCATGCCTAGCGATTCAATGCAGTACTGATAAGCGTGCGTGTGGATAGCCTCTTCGAAGGCCTGTCGAAGTAGATATTGCCGGCACTCGGGATTCGTTATCAGCCGGTATAGGCCGAGTACAAGGTTATTAGCTACCAACGAGTCTGCTGTAGAGAAGTAACCGAGCGAACGCATAACAATTCGGCGCTCATCCTCCGTCAGACCATCTTCGCTTTTCCATGTTGCGACATCGGCCGTCATGTTCACTTCTTGTGGCATCCAGTGGTTGGCGCAGCCATCGAGATATTTCTGCCATGCCCAGTCGTACTTGAAAGGCACCAATTGGTTGAGATCAGCTCGGCAATTGATCATCGCCTTCTCATCAACTGAAATTCGAGCGGCTCCAATTTCCAGTTCTTCAAGACCCGGCGCCGTATCAATGCTAGCAACGGCCTCTGCTGCTGCCCGCACTCGGTCATTTGCAGACGATGGCGCGAGTGGCGCCTCCTCTGTCAGCGTTTCTAGGGCCTGGCTTACCACCTCTGGCGGTACCGAGGTATTTTGCTGCGGCGCCGAGACGGGTGTCTCGCCTTCCGCTACGTTGTAATCATTCCAATTAAGCATCGTTAACTCCTTTTACCTATTGGGTTACTGACAGGCTTCGCAGTCAGGGTCGTCAAGCGAACATGCCTGCGGTACCGGTGCCGGTTGCACAGGCGCCGATGTCTGTTGCGCTACTGCATTTAATTGGCCGGTATTAACCGTCGATTTTTCAGTGCCAGTAGCTGCTAATGAGCGTAAATAGTATGTTGTTTTCAGACCGCTGTACCAAGCCATCCGGTAAGTCACGTCCAGTTTTTTCCCACTTGCATTGTTGATGTACAGGTTGAGTGACTGCGCTTGGTCGATCCATTTCTGACGACGGCTTGCTGCATCAACCAGCCAGCGAGGCTCTACTTCAAAGGCAGTTGAGTACTTAGCTTTCAAATCTGCTGGAATGCGGTCAATTGCCTGCACGCTGCCATCGTAATACTTAAGATCGTTGACCATTACACCGTCCCATAGACCGTGTTGCTTGAGGTCTCGAACGAGGTGTGGATTAACAACCGTGAATTCACCGGACAGATTCGATTTGACATAGAGGTTCTGGTAAGTCGGCTCTATCGACTGAGATACACCGGTGATGTTCGCTATCGTTGCGGTTGGTGCGATTGCCATAACGTTCGAATTACGCATGCCCTGTTGTGCGACTTTATGTCGCAGTACATCCCAGTCCATGCTGCTGTCTTGATTAACTGAGATGTAATCCTGTCCGCGCTGCTCTATCAGCATATTCAGCGAGTCTATCGGGAAGATGCCCTGGCTCCACAGTGAGCCGTCATAGCTGGCGTATGCCCCGCGCTCAGCGGCCAAATCAGTTGACGCACTGATCGCAAAGTAGCTGATCGCCTCCATGGTCTTATCGGCAAACTCGACGGCAGCCTCTGAAGCGTAGGACACATCTACTTTATACAGCGCATCTTGGAACCCCATGAGACCAAGGCCAATGGGTCTGTGCTTCATGTTGGAGTTCTCAGACGTTTCGACCGAGTAGTAATTAATATCGATGACGTTGTCGAGCATCCTAATCGCCGTTGTCACGGTCTTGCGCAATTTCTCGACATTTAATACGCCATTTTCAATATGTTGCGGCAAATTGACCGAACCCAAATTGCAAACTGCTATCTCCTCTTTGCTGGTGTTGAGTGTGATCTCGGTACAAAGATTTGACGAGTGAACGACACCGCAGTGTTGCTGAGGCGACCTGATGTTGCACGGGTCTTTAAACGTAATCCACGGGTGGCCTGTCTCGAAGATCATGCCTAGCATTTTTCGCCACAGGGCTTGCGCCTTGAGTGTTTTGTGAAGCTTTAGCTCACCCGTTCGCGCCTGCGCCTCGTATTGCGTATAGCGCTCTTCAAAGGCACTGCCGTAAAGGTCGTGCAGATCCGGCACGTCGTTTGGTGAAAACAGTGTCCAGTCACCGTCTTCGACGACCCGTTTCATAAACAAGTCGGGAACCCAGTTGGCCGTATTCATATCATGCGTACGTCTTCTATCGTCGCCGGTGTTCTTTCTAAGCTCCAAGAACTCCTCGATATCCATATGCCAGGTTTCTAGATACGCGCAAACAGCGCCTTTGCGTTTCCCGCCCTGATTTACGGCGACTGCAGTATCGTTGACCACCTTTAAAAAGGGCACTACGCCTTGGCTCTTACCATTTGTGCCTTTGATGTAGGCGCCCAATGCTCTGACGGGTGTCCAATCGTTCCCCAGTCCGCCTGCGAACTTTGACAGCATGGCGTTATCTTGGATGGCGCCGTATATACCATGTAAATCGTCTGGGACGGTTGTCAGGTAGCAGGAGCTGAGCTGAGGTCGGAGCGTGCCGGAGTTGAACAGTGTTGGTGTTGAACTCATGTAGTCGAACGAAGACAAGAGTTGATAGAACTCAACCGCCCTAGCGTTCTTATCGTCCTCTCGAGTGGCTAGTCCCATCGCAACACGCATGAAAAATAGCTGAGGCAGCTCGAAGCGCACGTCATTACTGTGAATGAAGTAGCGGTCGTACAAGGTTTGCAGTCCAAGGTAGCTGAACTGTAAATCGCGCTCAGGCAACAGTGCTTCGCCCAGTAAATCGAGATCAAAGTCCGCTAGGTTCGGTGCGAGTAATTCCAGCTCAATGCCTCGGCTTATAAATGACTTAAGCGCCAGTGGATAAAGTGACGTCATATCAGCTTGCGTTGCTGAGTCAGCGACGTTCAAAAAGCTGAGTCCTTCAGCTCGCAGGTTGTCCATCAATAGGCGAGCGGCAACGCTGGAGTAATTCGGCTCCTGTTCGATCATCGTGCGCGCAGTGATGACGAGCGATGTGCTTAATTCATGCTCGGTCACGCCATCATAGAGATTTTTCAGCGCCTCATCGATAATGGCAGCCTCACTGACATCATCGAGATCCATGCATGCTTCAGCGACGATGGTGCGGATGCGCTCTATATCGAGTGGTTTGAGATTGCCATTTGGACCTACGACGTTGATAGATCCGGCAGCGGCTTCAGCTTCTGGTGACAGTGCTGCTTTCTCTACCCGCGCCTGCCGACGTGATTCTCTGTAAATCACATAGTCTCTTGCAATGAGGTGTTCGCCAGCACGCATCAGCGCCAGCTCTACCTGATCTTGAATGTCTTCAATATGAATGGTGCCGCCCGATGGCATGCGGCGCTTAAAGGTGCCGACGACCTGGCCAGTTAACTTCGCCACTGTTTCATGAATACGGGTGCTCGCGGCAGCAGTTCCGCCCTCTACGGCGAGGAACGCTTTTGTAATCGCCACGGAGATTTTGCTGTCCTCAAAAGGCACCACGGTGCCGTTGCGTTTAATGACGCGCATTTGCCCGGGGGCTGTTGCGGCGACTCGGGCCTGCTCTGCGGCGCCTGATACGAGCGGATTTGTGGTTGTTTGATTGTTGCTAGTTTCGCTGCCTGTTTGCATTCTGCATTGCCCTCGGAGGCTGTTTTTTGTGGATTTGCAACCGTGCTTCAGTGGGGTGCCTGTTAGTGTGCTTCTCACCACATATAGGGGTTGCCTGTGCTTACAGGCCCAAGATAGGGCGGTCTGTGCCCGAATGCAAGCCCAAAAACCAGCGAATTTCTTGTGGATAAGATGTGGCGATTTCTGGAGTTAGCGCTTACTAACAAAAGAAGCCTTTAACCAAGGTAGGCGAATTACCCACAGCGACAACCACGGCATCGCATAACGACGCGTTAGACTGCGAAGTGAGGAAATAGAAAAAAAGAAGGCGAGGGGTAAGAAAAAGAAGAATAGAGGTGACAACAGTATCGAGGTAAGTAAAGAGAAAGCCTCGAGCGGAAGCGGACGGTGGGCTTTATACCGACTGCTAGGCGCCGATATTTACGACTGAAGCCGATGTTTACGACTGAAGTAGGAACTCGATGAGTGCCTTTTGCGCGTGCAGCCGATTTTCTGCCTCGTCCCAAATAATAGAATTTGGGTCGTCCATTAGGTCGGTCGTAATCTCTTCTTCGCGATGTGCAGGCAAGCAATGGAAGTACAGAGCGTCGCTATCCGCAAGGGACAGCAAGTCGCGATTTAACTGATAGGGCTCAAGCGCTGCTTTACGCACTTCGGCCTCAGTCTCCTGGCCCATCGACGCCCAGACGTCGGTTACAAGCAAGTGTGCGCCAGCAACAGCAAGCTTTGGATCGGCCTCAATTGTCACCGAGTCACCCGCGAAGGCTAGGATCTCAGCTGAGGGCTCAAACCCTGCTGGGCAGGCGATTTTGAGATGGAAGCCCAACAGCTTTGCAGCGTTAATATAGGAGTGACACATGTTATTGCCATCGCCAAGCCAGCAGACGGTTTTACCCCTCATATCACCGCGGTGCTCCAACCAGGTCTGCATGTCAGCCAAAAGCTGGCAGGGATGATACTCGTCCGTTAAGGCATTGATCACTGGTACCTTCGAGTCTGCGGCAAAGCGTTCAACATCGCGGTGAGCAAATGTTCTGATCATGACGATGTCGACCATCGATGAGATGACTTTTGCAGTATCTCCGATGGGTTCGCCTCGACCCATCTGGGTGTCGCCAGACGATAGGAACATAGCACTGCCACCCAGCTGAGTCATACCGGCTTCAAACGAGACGCGTGTTCGTGTCGATGCCTTGCTGAAAATCATCGCCATGACTTTGCCGGGCAGAGACGCATGCGGTTTGCCTTCGCGGTGCAGGCGTTTGAGTTCGGATGCGCGAGTAAGCACAGACAGTACCTCGTCACGGGAGAGATCGTTGAGTGTTAGAAAGTGTCGAGGAGTGGTCATAAATCGTCCTAATAAACTGAGTGCTACACGTCTTTTAAGGTGTTCAGCATGTCCGCAAGCGTTTCGCCGACGACTTTTGCATCAGTCTCGCTCATCACCAGTGGTGGTAGTAGTCGGATCGTGTTGCCGCCGGCTACGTTAATAAGTAGACGACGATCGAGCGCCATTCGGACGAGGTTTTCCGAGGGAACGTTGGGCTCTATGCCAATCATCAATCCGATGCCGCGTCGATCGCGAACCAACTCCGGATCAGATAGCTCGGCATCAAAGCCCTCGAAAACTGCATCGCGGATCCTATCCGCACGATCCCACAGCTGATCTCCACTCAAGGTGTTGATGACGGCACTAGCTGCGGCACAACAAATTGGGTTGCCGCCGTAGGTGGTGCCGTGGTCACCGGCAATTAACAGTCGGCTTGCGCGACCTCGCGTCATGCAAGCGCCTATGGGTAAGCCATTTCCCAGACCCTTAGCCGTTGCGAGCACGTCAGGGGTAACGCCCAATCGCTGAAATACGTAAAGCGAGCCGCAGCGACCATTACCAGATTGGACCTCATCGAAGCTTAGCAACCAGTCGTGCTGATCACAAAGCGCCTTGGCGCGCTGAAGAAATTGTAGTTCCAGTGGGTGGATGCCACTCTCGCCCTGAACGGGTTCGAGGTGAATTGCCACGATATCATCGTGCTTATTTGCTAGCTCCTCTAGGCTTGCGGCATCGTTGCGAGCAATGCGGATGAAACCCGGAAGCAGGGGTTTAAATGCGTCTTGTATGGCCTTGTTACCTGTCGCTGAGAGCGCTCCCATCGTTCTCCCATGAAACGCGCCCTCAAGTACAACGATCTTTGGGTCTGTGATTCCCTTGTTCTTCCCGTGACGTCTTGCAACTTTTATCGCCGTTTCATTGGCCTCGGCTCCCGAGTTACAGAAAAACACTTGCTCCATCCCGGTGAGTTGGCAGAGCTCTGTCGCAAGTCGTTCCTGCTGCGCAATACCATATAAATTCGAGGTGTGAAGCAGCGTCTCAGCCTGTTCTTTAATGGCGCGAGTCACATTGGGGTGTGAGTGGCCAAGGTTGGTAACGGCGATACCCGATAGTGCATCTAAAAATCGCTGACCTTTATGGTCTATTAGGTACGCGCCTTCACCAGCAGCAAAGGTAACCGGTAATCGACCATAGGTTGGCATAATGGCGGACATGACTCTTACCTTTTTTCCTCTCTTGTCGTTTAACGGTCGATGATGCGTCGGTTTCTGGTAAACTCGCAGCGACAGCAATTACATTACAGCGCCTTGCAACGCGGAGACCAGCCATGGACATTATGGAGACCATTAAGGATCAGATCGAGAACAATCGCGTGATCCTTTACATGAAAGGCTCACCCAATCAGCCTCAATGTGGATTTTCCGCTCGAACGGTACAAGCCCTCATGGGCTGCGGTCAAAAATTTGCCTATGTGGATATTCTCAGTAATCCAGAGATCAGGGCCAACTTGCCAGCCTACGGTAACTGGCCAACCTTCCCCCAGTTATGGGTCGAGGGTGAGTTGGTTGGTGGGTGCGACATTGTCTGTGATATGGACGAAAGCGGCGAACTGCGCGATCTGATCAACGGCGAGGGCAGCTCTGAGTCCTAACCTCTGAGCTTAACCCCCCGCACGGTCTTGTCAGGCCGAGGTAGGCTTCACCGTCTTCATCGCGGTTTGCAGGTAGTTTTGCTCTCCGACACGATCCATGAGTGATATTTGCGTCTCGAGCCAGTCGATGTGCTCCTCTTCAGCATCGAGGATGCGCTTGGCGAGATCTCGAGAAACGTAGTCTCCGCAGTCCTCGCAGCATTTGACCGTGGCTTTAAGATCCTCGTGCGCGACGTGTTCTAGTTGCAGGTCACACTCCAGCATCTCACGCGGTGTCTCTCCGATTCGCAGTTTTCCCAAGTCTTGAAGGTTGGGAAAGCCTTCCAAGAATAAAATTCGTTCAACGAGCTCATCGGCATGCTTCATCTCATCTATGGACTCGTGATACTCGTGTTCGGCCAGTTCCGTGAGACCCATGTCCTTGTACATTTTTGCGTGCAGAAAGTATTGGTTAATTGCAACCAACTCGTTGTAGAGGATTTTATTGAGGTGACGAATGACGTCAGGATTGCCTTTCATTGCGGAACTCCATGGGGGTGGATTGAATGGAGCAATACTACCGTGGTATCTGCGCTATTGAAAGTGTAAGTTGTTGTTTTTTATAGAAAAGATAATGGGATTGATTCGCAATCACAATCGCGTTTAGCCTTGGCGCACCGCTTGAAGTTGGCCGCCACGGGAGACTGCTTCGCTGACGAGTGACTCGGCAAAACAAGAGCATTTACCGCATTGAGTTGAGCAACCCGTTCGTCGACTGACCTCGGCCAGCGACCGCGCGCCGGCCGCAACTTGCTCGCGTATCGCTCTATCGGTAATCCCTTTACAGATGCACACATACATATGAGAACCGTAATGCTAATGAGAACCATTGTCAACAATGATCGAGCGTCTTAGCGTATACTTGCAAGCACAACTTAAGGAGTAACAGTGTTGTCTGTCCAGGAGTACGTAAAAGAGCTCGCCGCGTCTGCTAAGCGAGCGTCGGCGCAGGTGGCTAGCTCTCCCGTGTCTGTTCGTGACAGCGCGCTGGACGCCGTAGCCGAGCAGATCCAGCTTCAGCGAGGATGCCTGTTAGAGGCTAATCATTTAGATCTTGCTAATGCCAGCACTACAGGACTGGATTCGGCTCTGGTTGATCGTCTTGAGCTAAATGAGGGCCGTATCGATGCCATGCTAGAGTCCCTCGCCGTTGTTCGTGCGCTCCCCGACCCCATTGGTGGTATCGAAGATTTGCGATTTATGACCTCGGGTATTCAGGTCGGAAAGATGCGTGTACCACTAGGCCTTATTGGCATCATTTACGAATCGCGACCCAATGTGACCGTCGATGCCGCAAGCCTGTGCTTAAAATCAGGTAATGCGGTACTGCTAAGGGGTGGGTCAGAAGCTATTGAATCGAATCGAGTACTGGCAACCTGTATTCGTGCTGGGCTCACGCGAGCCGGCTTACCCCCTGAAGCCGTGCAAGTGTTGGATACCACTGACAGGGATGCGGTTTCAGCTATGGTTACCTTGAACGGTGTGATCGACATGGTGGTACCCAGGGGCGGAAAGGGACTGATCGAACGCGTAGCGAGAGACGCGACGGTGCCCGTATTGAAACATCTTGATGGGGTCTGTCACCTCTATATCCACGCGGATGCAGATGTAAAGATGGCCATCGATCTCGCCATCAATGCCAAGACCCATCGCTACGGTACCTGTAACACGATGGAGTCGCTTTTAATTGACCAAGACGTGGCAACACTGATTCCCGATCTTGCCGCATCTCTGCTTGAGCGCGGTGTGGAGCTTCGAGGTTGCCCGCGCGTTCAACGTATTCTTGGCGATGCTTGCATTGCTGCGTCTGATGCGGATTGGGGGACTGAATACTTAGCACCTATTTTATCGTTAAAGCTGGTTGAGAATTTTCAGGAGGCCGTCGACCATATTGCGAAATACGGCTCAGGCCATACTGATGGTATCGTCACTAACTGCCACGCGACGGCCATGCGATTTTTACGGGTTGTTGATTCCAGCTCAGTCATGGTGAATACGTCTACCCGATTTGCCGATGGCTTCGAGTATGGTCTAGGTGCTGAAATTGGAATTTCTACCGATAAGATACATGCTCGAGGGCCCGTTGGTCTGGCGGGTTTGACCAGTCAAAAATACGTCGTATTGGGCAATGGACACATTCGGCGCTGAGCCACGAGTGGGCGTCATGGGTGGGAGTTTTGATCCCGTTCATTATGGACATTTGCGAGTCGCTAGCGATGTTAAAAGGTTGCTTCAGCTCGATACGATGACACTGATGCCAGCCGCGCGCTCACCGCTAAAAACCACCAAAGCAGTCAGTAGTTCGGATCGTGTTGCGATGTTAAAGCTGGCACTGGAGGAATTTCCAGAGCTGGGCGTTGATCAGCGTGAGCTTGAACGAGAGGGCCCGTCATTTACTGTCGACACCTTGCAGCAGCTGCGAGCGGAGCTCGGCCCCGATACAGCGATCTTTTTTGTTATTGGCGATGATTTGCTGCCCTCGCTGGATCGTTGGTCGCGTTGGCAGCAGCTGACTGATTTTGCGCATCTTGTCGTCACGAGTCGCCCAGGTGCTAGTGCGGCCCTGAGTCCCGAGGTCGCCAAGTGGTGGCGAGCGCGAGAATTGTCCCTCGGTCAGATAGCTGGGCAGTGCTCAGGAACGGTGTCACGGCTTGAATCAGCCTTGGTTGATGTCTCATCGACAGAGATTAGACGGTCGATTGAATCGGGTATTCCGATCGAAAAGGTTATTCCAGAATCTGTTTTGGAGTATATTAACGAACATAAGCTTTATCTTTCTTCTCGCCAAACTGAGGCAACTCTTTGACCGTTATAGATTCCAATATCACCGACCTAGTAGTCGATGCCCTCGATGATTTAAAAGCAGTTGATACGAAAATAGTAGATGTCCGCGGATTGAGTTCCGTCATGGACTTTCTGGTCATTGCGAGCGGAAATTCATCGCGCCATATTAAATCGTTGGCGGACAACGTGGTGGTCAAGGCTAAAGCGGCTGGTTGTCCACCTATCGGCGTGGAGGGAGAAAACGCAGCTGATTGGGTGTTAGTTGATCTGGGCGATGTCGTAGTGCATGTCATGCAGCCAGCGGCGCGTAGTTTTTATGATCTCGAGCGTCTCTGGTCAGGTGAGCCTGAGGTGTCCACACAGCAGGACGTAGTCGCAGACCACTGGGCCTAGTGTATGCGAATCCTAGCCATTGGGACTCGGATGCCAACATGGGTAAGCGACGCAGCTAACGAGTATCTAAAGCGCTTGCCTCGCGAATCCTCCATAGACTGCGTCGAATTGCCAGCGTCTAAACGTAGCCGCGATGCGCCGGTTAGCCGGATGTCGGAGGAGGCATCAGCCATCGAGCGTCGGTTAAAGCCGCATGAGCAGGTGGTGGCTTTGGATGTCGAAGGGGACCTCGTGTCAACTGAGGCGATAGCCCGGTCACTCTCCCAATGGCGCAGAGACAGCGCCAGCATCGCCTTTGTAATCGGTGGTCCCGACGGCTTACACCCATCACTTAAGGCGACAGCTGCTGCTCGATGGTCACTAGGACGAATTACTCTGCCGCATCCCTTGGTGCGTGTCATTTTAGCGGAGCAGTTGTATCGAGCCTGGTCAATCAATGCTGGGCATCCGTACCATAGAGCATAAAAAGGTGGCTTATGGCACAGTCAGAGCGGATCGAGATGTAGGACGCTAATGGCACGTCAACTCAACCAGATGCAAGATTGGACGCGCGAAACCCGCATTACACACAGGCGCGTCATGGTTTTGGCTGCCCTGATGTTGCTGATTATGGCCGGCCTTTTGTCCCGCTACTTTTATCTTCAGGTACTGCACAACAGCGAATACAGAGCCCTGTCGGATCGCAACCGTATAGCGGTGCGAACTGTATCGCCAACACGCGGCGTGATCGTAGACCGATCAGGACAGTTCCTCGCGGTCAACGAGCCCTCGTTTACATTGGCTATTACACCTGAGCGTGCGGTAGACCTAGAATCGACGTTGGCGACTCTCACAGATCTCTTGGGTCTCAGTGCTGCGGACGTTGAGCTCTTTGCTGACACCCGTAAGCGTCGACGGCCGATGAGTCCAGTCCCGCTCAAATACAGACTGACCGATGAGGAGTTGGCAATCATAGCCGTAAACAAGCATCAGTTAGCTGGTGTTTCTGTAGTCTCGGAACTGACGCGTTACTACCCCGACGGCGACCTCGCGGGACATGCGTTGGGTTATGTGGGTCGCATTGGAATAGATGATGTCGATGAATCACAAAAAGATGCTTATCGAGGCATCACGCACATTGGGAAAGTAGGTTTAGAGGCGTATTACGAGGATATATTGAGGGGCACGCTGGGCGCCAGCAGAGTCGAGACCAATGCGCGAGGCGTTGAGTTGGAGGTTATTGACCGGATAGAGCCGATTCCGGGTTCTGAGCTCACTTTGCATCTCGATATCGAGCTTCAACGTGTAGCCTCCGATGCGCTGGGGGATAGGCGAGGTGCCATCGTCGCTATCGATCCCGCTACCGGAGGGGTATTGTCGGCCGTGTCGAATCCGCGCTACGACCCGAATAAGTTCGTTAACGGTATCAGCTTTGCTGATTATGCTGCGCTGCGAGATTCGCGCGATGCACCGCTTTTAAACCGAGTCGTTCAGGGGCAGTATCCACCAGCGTCAACCATCAAGCCCATGCTCGGTCTCTCGGGGCTGAATCGCGGTATTATCGATGCCGATTCTATGGTTCCAGATCCCGGCTATTATCAATTAGAGGGTGATTCGCGTCGCTATCGCGATTGGATATTGCGTATCAGAGGAACAGGCCATGCCGATGAGATGAACCTCCGGGATTCCATTGCCCAGTCGTGTGATGTCTACTTTTACGATCTCGCGCATCGGCTTGGTATCGATGCGCTCGCTGATTCGCTGGCTGAATTTGGTATTGGCAGCACAACGGGCGTGGACTTGCCGAGTGAGAAGCAAGGGGTTTTGCCAACTCCACAGTGGAAACAACGTGTTATTGGTAGTAACTGGTACGGCGGTGAAACGCTCATTGTCGGTATTGGACAGGGGTACATGTTGACAACCCCGATACAGCTGGCAGTCGCAGTGAGCGCAATCGCGAATCGGGGCACGGCTTTCAAGCCCTCCTTTGTGGCTGCGATAGACGGGATTCCCGTCACTAATCAACCACTACTCGATATCGACGCTCCTGCCACGCACTGGAGGGAAATTATCGACGGTATGGTTGATACGGTATTTTCCGCCCGTGGAACAGCATCGGGAATGCGGTCTGGCTTGGACTACAGTGTGGCCGGGAAGACAGGGACAGCGCAGGTAGTTGGCATTGCACAGGATGCAACTTATGAGGAGGACTTGCTGTCAGAGTATCAGCGAAACCACGGCTGGTTTGTTGCCTTTGCACCCGTTGACGAGCCTGAGATTGCGGTTGTCGTGTTAACTGAAAACAGCGGCGGTGGCAGTACCGCCTACCCAATTGCGCGGGACATGCTGGATTACTGGATGAGTCGAGATGGGTAATGATTTCACTCGAGTGGCCGAGGTATCACCACGCGATCTGGGGGCTCGCACTCGCATTCTCAGACTACTTCACATTGATCTTTGGCTTGTCTTACCGCTATTAGCCCTCAGCGCAGGTGGTTTATTTGTGCTCTTTAGCGCCAGCGGGCAGTCGGAAAGCATGCTCATCGCCCAGATACGAAACTTATCTGTGGCGATGTTTATTCTATTGGTGACGGCGCAAGTCAGAGTTGACACGCTCAAGGGGGCAGCCCCGTACCTTTTCGTACTAGCGATCTTATTGTTGGTGGCCGTCGCCTTATTTGGTGTTGGCGCTAAAGGGGCTCAGCGGTGGCTTAATTTGGGCTTTATTCGCTTTCAGCCCTCCGAGGTAATGAAGTTTACAATGCCGCTGGCCATCGCATGGTGGTTTTCCAAGAAGGCTTTGCCACCGAATCCGCGCGCTTTGGTGTATGCCTTTGCCATGGTGGCACTACCGTCACTCTTGATTTTACGGCAACCCGATCTGGGCACCTCCATTCTCGTGGCCTCGGGTGGTCTGTCAGCTATCTATATGGCGGGTCTTCAATGGCGATATATTGTCTTTGCGTCCGCGATAGGCTTGCTATCAATGTGGCCCGCATGGATTTTTGTCTTAGAGGATTACCAAAAGCGGCGTGTATTGACCTTGTTTAATCCGGAGTCGGACAGGCTTGGGGCTGGTTGGAATATTATTCAATCAAAAACCGCCATTGGTTCGGGGGGCTGGACAGGCCTCGGCTGGACAGAGGGTAGCCAGGCCCAACTTGATTTTCTACCAGAGGGTCATACCGATTTTATCATTGCTGTGCTTGCCGAGGAGTTCGGTTTTAGAGGGGTAGCCACTTTGTTTTTGCTCTACGCGGTTATTCTGGGACGGGGGCTGATGATCACCTGGGGTGCACAATCTACGTTCGCGCGCATTGTCGCGGGTGCTTTGGTGGCGTCCTTCTTTTTTGGACTGACTGTGAACCTTGCCATGGTTTCGGGACTATTGCCTGTGGTGGGGGTTCCGCTGCCCATGGTGAGTTGGGGCGGGACAGCCATGGTGTCCACGATGATTGGTTTTGGCATATTGATGGCGATTTCGACCGAGACACCCTTGACGCGTACAAGGCGATAAGGGTCACTGATTGATATGGATTTAGACGGGGGTGTTGTGATGACAGCGTTGATTAGAAGTCACCGAGTGCTAGTCGCTATTTTTATGAGTTGCGTAACGAATATGGCTAGCGCTGATTACAGCGCGCATCCAGATGCATCTGCGCTTATTGATCGTGTGGCCGAGCGGGGTGTTGATCGAGCGTGGATTCAAACTGCGCTTGCCGAGGCGGCACGCCAGGACAGCATACTAAAGGCCATTTCTCGACCTGCAGAAAAGAGCAAGCCCTGGTCGGAGTATCAAGATATCTTTCTTACTGAGCGCAGAGCCCAAGAGGGTGTTGTGTTCTGGAAAGACAATAAGGCGGTCCTGGCTAGCGTTTCGAAGCAGACTGGGGTTCCGTCAGAGGTGATCGTTGCGATCATTGGTGTGGAAACCTATTACGGTCGCATTACGGGCAGCTATCGGGTGATTGATGCTCTGGCGACACTGGCATTCGATTACCCCCGACGATCACGCTTTTTTACCAAAGAACTCGAGGTGTTTTTAGAATTAGCCTATGAGTCGGGTTTGCCGCTGACCGAGTTAAAAGGGTCGTATGCGGGAGCAATGGGTTTGGGGCAATTCATGCCATCTAGCTATCGGGCCTATGCTAAGGACTTCGAGGGTGATGGGGTTATCGATATTTGGACAAACCCTAGTGATGCCATTATGAGTGTTGCCAATTATTTTGTTGCTCACGGCTGGAAGCCGGGAGCGGAGGTTATTACCCCCGCGCGTTTTGCCGGCGATTCAGCTTTGTTCGATAATGGTCTGAAGCCAAAAATGACGGTTAAAACCCTTGCTGAAAAGGGGTTGATAGCCACTGCGAATGCCTCGTCAGAAGAGCTGGCTACCCCCATAAAATTTGATGGCAAAACGGGGGAAGAGTACTGGCTAGGACTGCATAATTTTTATGTCATAACACGCTATAACCACAGTGCGATGTACGCGATGGCAGTGCATCAACTAAGTCAAAGCCTGCGGGCAAAAATGTTGTGAGATGGTTGTCTGTTTGTCTGCTACCGCCGATCGTAGCAGGATGCTCTGGTGTTCCGCCGGTTGTCGCGGATTATCAGCCTGCGGCTATTTCACCAGACGCGGTTGTGGACGCTGTACCCACAGCCGACCCTATTTCCAGTGGCGGCAATGCCAGCCCGTATACGGTATTCGGTAAACAGTACGAGGTCATGCCATCAGCGACAGGATACCGAGAGGAGGGTATTGCCTCGTGGTATGGCATGAAATTTCAGGGACGCAAAACATCGAATGGCGAGATCTTTGATGTGTACCAGGCGACCGCAGCACACAAGTCCTTACCTTTACCTACCTATTTGAAGGTGACGAATCTGCAAAATAACGCCTCTATGATTGTTCGGGTCAACGACCGTGGCCCCTTTGTTGACGATCGCTTGATCGATGTCTCCTATGGCGTTGCAGTGCGACTTGGCTTCGCAGACCAAGGTACAACGCGAGTGCGCCTCGAGCATGCTCAGGTTCAGGGAGTGGACGATTGGCGGGAGGGCGACCAACGTGTTTATCGTCGACTGCAAGTGGGGGCTTATCAGGATCGTCAGGCGGCCGAGTTAATAGCAGCGCAACTGGAGGCTCTTCTCGGTGATGAACTGCGCGTTCAAATAAGTGAGGTGACTAGCGGTGAGGCAACGATCTTTCGTGTCCGGATAGGACCTGTAGGAACGGCCGATGAGCTTGGTGAGTTACAACAGCTACTGCTGAGGCATAATTTACCTTCAGGTCAGCGATTGCCCTAAGCGTATGCTGTCACGAGTTGGTACACTATCCGGGCAGTCACTGCTCACCAAGGTTTACGTAATTATGCAATTGATGTGTTTTCGTCAGGTTCTCATATTTGGATGGACGTTAGCGGCATCTGCCGCCATGGCCGCCGTTCCTCCGGCACCTAAACTACCAGCGGATGCTTACTTTTTGATGGATGCCACCACAGGCCAGGTCTTGGTTGATCATAATGGTGACTTGGCCTTGCCGCCCGCAAGCTTGACCAAAATTATGACGTCCTATGTTTTAGCGGAAGAAGTCGAAGCAGGTCGGGCATCGCTTGACGATATGATTACGGTGAGTCGAAAGGCGTGGTCGCAGAACCCAACATTTAATGGTTCGTCGCTCATGTGGATTGAACCGGGAAAACAGGTCAGCCTCGCGGATCTCGAGCGAGGCATCGTGATTTCGTCTGGAAATGATGCGTCGGTCGCTGTTGCCGAACACCTCGCGGGTACCGAAGCCAGTTTTGTCGATGTCATGAATCAGCTGGCGTTGGAGTTGGGTTTGACCAACACGATTTTTCGTAACCCTCATGGCTTGCCGCACCCTGAGCATCGGAGCACGGCTCGAGACCTCGCCAAGTTGTCAGTTGCTTTGATCAACAGCTATCCGGAGCACTATAAGATCTACAAGGAGCGAAGCTTTACTTACAACGGTATCAAGCAGTTCAACCGGAACAGCTTGTTGCGGTCAGACTCGACGGTTGACGGCCTGAAGACCGGCTACACCAGTGAGGCTGGTTACGGTTTGGTGGCCTCAGCACAGCGAGATGATATGAGACTTGTCTCGGTAGTACTGGGGAGCGCCAGTACGCGAAGTCGTACGTCCGAAAGCAGTAGTTTGCTGAACTACGGCTTCCGTTTCTTTCAAAATCTTCGTCCACTATCGGCGGAGGTTACCTTGGTTGAACCAAAAGTCTGGAAGGGTGCCGCCGACTCCGTTTACGCAGGTGTTCTCAAGTCTATTGTGCTGACGGTTCCTAGAGAGCGATCTGCTGCGGACATTGAAATTATCACTGATGAGCAACTAGAGGCGCCATTGTTACGCGGTGATGAGATTGGAATGGTGAGAGTCGTCCGCGGTGGCGAACTCATTTACGAAACACCGCTCGTCGTGCTTGAAGACGTTCCCAGTGGTGGTTTTTTGAAGCGCTTGATTGACGCACTGATACTCTGGTTTCAAAATTTGGCGGGTTGATCCATGGCAGAGCAAGAAGCCCCTAAAATTGAGTTCCCCTGCCGTTACCCGATCAAAGTGGTTGGTAGAGCCACGCCTGACTATGCCGCAGCCATTCGCAGCATCATCGAGTGTCATACAGTGGGGTTGAGCGATTCCGATATCGAAACGAAAAGCAGTCGGTCCGGTACGTTTGACTCCATTACCTTTACTATTATGGCGACTGGAGAGGACCAACTTAATTCCCTCCACAAGGCGCTAATGGCCTCGGGTCGCGTATCCATGGTTATCTGAGGGATGGTCATTAGAGATCTTGGCCAGGTCGACTATCTCCCTACGACTGAGGCAATGAAGGCGTTTACTCGCGCCCGAGGTGTTGATACGCCCGATGAACTCTGGGTGCTCGAGCATCCGCCCGTGTTCACTCAGGGAATTGCAGGTAAGGCCGAGCATGTGCTGGCGCCCGGCGATATTGAAGTGATAAAGACCGACCGTGGTGGGCAGGTTACGTACCACGGTCCCGGGCAGATCGTGGTCTACGTGTTGTGTGATATTCGTCGAGCACGCCTGAGTGTTCGAGATCTGGTGACGGGGCTTGAGCAGGCGTTAATCAGTTTCTTAAAAGACTACGATATTGTTAGCAGTGCTGACCCAGCTGCTCCGGGTGTCTATGTGGCGGGTGAAAAGATTGCCGCCTTAGGATTGAAGATCAGCCGCGGCTCGAGCTATCACGGGTTGTCACTCAATATTAATCCCAACTTAGAACACTTCGGAAGAATTAATCCCTGTGGCTATGCGGACTTGCAGGTCACATCACTCGCTCGGCTGATGGGTGACGCCTGTCCACCACAGGCGACTGCGGCACGCGAGTTAGTGCAGCATTTACGCGCAAAACTGCCGTTTCAGTAAAACAGAGGCACTGTTAACTGGCATAATCCGCGGCGTTGACGGAGGCCCCATGTTAGAAACCGACAGTGCTATTAAAGCGCGCCGCACATTCGCCATTATTTCGCACCCAGATGCGGGCAAAACCACGATTACGGAAAAGCTCCTTTTGCTGGGGTCAGCTATTCAGGTCGCCGGTTCCGTAAAGGGAAAGCGAGGGCCCCACGCGACGTCGGATTGGATGTCGATGGAACAAGAGCGCGGCATCTCTGTCACATCTTCGATTATGCAGTTTCCGTACAAGGAGCGGATAGTTAACCTTCTGGACACCCCGGGGCACGAGGATTTTTCGGAAGATACCTATCGAACACTTACAGCAGTTGACTCTGCGCTGATGGTCGTCGATGGCGCCAAGGGTGTTGAGGCGAGAACCATCAAGCTCATGAAGGTCTGCCGGTTACGAGACACCCCGATTATTGGCTTTGTCAATAAACTCGATCGCGACGTTCGGGACCCCATTGAATTACTCGACGAAATAGAGGAGGTGCTCAAGATAGAAGCAGCACCCATCAATTGGCCGATTGGCATGGGCAAGTTTTTCAAAGGTGTTTATAACTTATATACCGACACGATCCACTGTTTCGAATTGGGTCATGGCCATGAACTACCGCCTGATCATCGAATAGAGGGTCTCGGTTCCGATGAGGCCAGAGCCTTACTTGATGACGAATACGACACTTTCTGCGACGAGATTGAGCTCGTGCGCGGTGCTAGCCACGAGTTTGACAAAGAACGCTACCTGAAGGGACAACAAGCGCCCATATTTTTTGGCACAGCACTGAGCAATTTTGGGGTCAGAGAGATGCTCGACGACTTCGTACGCTGGGCGCCAGAACCTCAGGCGCGGGCTACAGAGTCACGGGACGTCACACCGCTAGAGCAAGGTTTTTCGGGATTTGTGTTCAAGATTCAAGCGAATATGGATCCAAAACACCGTGACCGAATTGCCTTTGTTCGAATATGTTCGGGCCGTTACCAAAAGGGCATGAAGATGCGTCATGTCCGCACAGACAAAGACATACGCATAGCCGACGCGGTCTCATTTAAAGCGGGGGAACGAGACTTAGTGGAGTCGGCGGTCGCCGGAGACATCATTGGCTTACACAACCACGGGACGATTCAAATCGGTGACACCTTCACATCGGGCGAGTCACTCCAGTTTACCGGTATTCCCCACTTTGCACCGGAGCTATTTCGAAAGATTCGCCTGTCGGATCCGATGAAGATGAAGGCCTTACAAAAGGGACTTCAGCAGCTCTCAGAGGAGGGGTCTACGCAGGTATTTTCGCCTATTAATACCACGGATCTCATCGTTGGGGCGGTTGGCCAGCTGCAATTTGATGTGGTCGCGCACCGGCTTAAAGATGAATACAAAGTAGAGGCGATTTATGAGCCGGTTAACATTTATACGGCGCGCTGGCTCGATGCTGATGACCCCCGCAAGCTTGAGGAGTTTCGCAAGAAGGCATCGGAACATCTGTCCGAAGATGGCGGAGGCTACCTCACCTATTTAGCGCCCTCTCGCGTCAACTTATCCCTAATGCAGGAACGCTGGTCTGATATTCACTTCCGTGAGACGCGCGAACATTAATCAGCCACGATCGTAAATGCGAGTGCCTTTGCGGGCTCTTGCAAATGGCCATTTCGCTGTAGCGTAATGCTACTGCGCAGCTGCACCGATACATCGCCACAGCAGTTGGTATTGAGGCGAAAATGCGTCTGAGGGTTCACAGTAACGAGCTGATGTCCTTTGCAATGTCAGCAGGCTTTTTCTGGGAGCCGTAACGTGCCACGACCTCTCCCTCTCGATTGATGAGAAATTTTGTAAAATTCCACTTGATCCGCTCAGTACCCATGATGCCTTTGACCGTCGACTTTAAGTGTTTGTAGAGCGGGTGAGCGTTATCACCATTGACGTCTATTTTTTCAAACAAGGGAAACGTTGTCTGAAAGCGTGTCGTGCAAAAATCAACAATGTCGGCCGTGCTACCGGGTTCTTGGGCACCAAATTGGTTGCAGGGAAAAGCGAGAACTGAAAAGCCCGAGTCTTTGTATTCGTTATAGAGCTTCTCGAGGCCTTCGTATTGTGGCGTAAAGCCGCAGCGAGACGCTGTATTCACCACCAACAGCACCTGGCCTTTGTAGTCAGAGAGTGGTGTGTCGATTCCGTTTGAAAGCGTGGCTGAGTAATCGAATATGCTGGGCATGATGGGTTCCTAATGGGTAAGGGGTACTGGTTAAGCGAGTATGAGATGTGGCAGCGGGCGCTGCGGGCCGACACTACGATCGCAAGCAAACTACATTCGTAGATAAGTTTCCAGCTCAAATTCTGAGACGCGGCCTGCGAACTCGTTCCATTCCTGCTGCTTTGTGGCAAGAAACAACGTCTTAAACTGGTCGCTAAGATAGTGGGATAAGGGTTCAGCCTTATCAAAAGCCACGATTGCTTGATCCATCGTGGTTGGCAGTGCGGGTGCATCTATCGTCTGATCCCAAGCGTTTCCGACAATAGGTTCAGGGGCTTGCAATGAGTTCTCTATCCCATGCCAAATTCCGGCGAGCACCGCGGCCAACACCAGGTAGGGATTCGCATCAGCGCCGGCCACTCGGTGCTCAATTCGCCGAGCAGCTGCCGGACTTTCTGGAATCCGAATTGCTGTTGTGCGGTTGTCGTAACCCCATGCAGATTCTGTCGGTGCGTGATTGCCTGGTTGAAAGCGGCGATACGCATTGAAGCTGGGTGCGAACAACAGCATAGAGGCCGGAAGTAACTCAAGGCACCCCGCAACTGCATGGCGCAGCAAATCCGAGCCTTCCTCGCCCCCATTGTCAAAAACATTCACGCCGTTCTCTTCTAATAGGCTGCAATGCACATGAAGTCCATTTCCGGCCTCGTTGTCGAGAGGCTTGGGCATAAAGCTAGCAATGAATCCGTGTCGTGCAGCAACGGCGCGGATCGTGCGCTGCATACGAATCACTTGATCCGCGAGCAGCATAACGTCATCGCTGTAGGCGACATTGATTTCAAATTGGCTGGGTGCTGACTCCTTAACGATGCCCTCGTAAGGCAAGTCCTGGGTGTCAAAGGCTTGGCGTAAGGCTTCCAATAGTGGTCCGTGATAGTCGAGCTCACTGAGGGCATAGAGGTTGCCGCCAACGGTATATTGATTGCGTAGCGATAATCCAATGGCTTCATTGGTTTCGGGCTTGGGTAAGAGACTGAATTCCAACTCCACCGCCATGCAGGGCTTCATCGCCTTATCGGTGAATCGTGTCACCAGCGCCTGTAAAACTTGCCGCGGATCACCCATGTAAGGCGCTCCGTCCTTATCAAACATGGTGAGAAGCACCTGGGCTTGATCGACACCCCGCTCCGTTAGTAGCGGGCGCAAGGAACCCTCGACCAGGTGACAGTAGCCGTCAATATCGCCGTTAGCGTGTGCCAGCTCAGGAATGTCGCGGCCCCATACATCTAAACCAAGTGCCGACTTTGGAAGCTTTAAGCCCTGCTCACCAATGGCGTCAAGCTTTTGGACAGGAAGCCATTTCCCACGTGCGATACCGTTACAGTCGGTAATTAGCGCTTCCACCATGGTGATATCGGAATAGGCATTCAAAAATTGTTTGGTCGACTGCACAGCGTTTCTTTTTTTCTGGATGACGTCATATGGTGTGCGGGCGGAGGCCTTTGCTCAATGCCCAAGCTGGGGCACAGGACACCATTGTTGGGTCATTGAGAGCTAGCTCATGTAGGCTTTTAACGGATCCTCACCCTTGGCTTTCGCCACGTATGGGATGGCATTGATGAACAACGCAAACAGGTCTGCCTGACTATTCACATCCAGTTTTTTATAGATCGATTTTCGGTGCCGCCTGACGGTTTCGAGGGAGATGCTGAGCTTCTCTGCGCTGGTGTCCGCACCGTACCCTCGAAGCAATAACTCAAGTACCTCTTGCTCTCGCTCACTCACGTAGTTGGAACCAAAAGACGCAAAACCTTGCTGAATTTGGTGATCGACGCCAGGCTGCAGCATATTACTCTCTACAAACTCCTCACGACGGGTATGCAGATCGATCAGCTCGGCTAAGACCTGGCTGACACTGTATAGCCAGGCATATTCATCGTCACTGAACTCCCCTTGTGCTTTGAGCCGCATGAAGCTGATATTGACCACACTGCCGTCGCCGAGTCGAGTCACAATAATAGCCTCGTCGACCGTACCCGTGCTCGCGTAGTAATTTTGATGGTAGCTACTCTGTTCAAAATCGCCCGTCACCAATCGTGATAACCGGTAGCAATTATTTCTCGGTGAGCTCAAGGAAACTTTAAAGAACGGATCTTCCCGGTAGGGCCCCTCGAGGTACTCATCGACCTGCGATTTAAAGGCATTTTTTGGGATTTTGTGGTCTAGCAACTTGGGTGGAAGGTCGCGGTGGTATAACCAAGCTTGTGGGAATGCGACCGTGATTTGAGCCTCGATCGCTGCGAAAATTTGCTGGAAAAAGATGGGCTCGCCAACATTGGCTACTATGTTTGCCAGATCGCTATTCCAGCGTTGTAGCGCATCTACCTTCACTTATTGCATCTCTGATCCATAGCCTTAAGAGAGTGGCTTTTTTTCGTTGCAAGGTCAATGCGCAGGCGCGATACAGAGGGATCGCGACCGGGTAGTTGACGTATTCTGGCACTTGGCTTTGCGGCTACCGTGTTGCTCAAGTGAGGTCGCGTATTCTCTTTATAATGTGCTCAGCGGCCTCTGCAATGGCAACGAGTGTGGCCTCGCTATCACGGCGCCCTTGAATTTCTAGCACGCCATCGGCCAACGACCTCTCCCCAATCGTCACGCGAAGTGGGACTCCAATAAGCTCACAATCGGCAAACTTCACGCCCGGGCGCTCCTTTCGGTCATCCATGGCAACGTTGATACCTTGCGACGATAACGCTTCGTAGAGGGCCTCGGTAGCCGATGTGACAGCGTCGGACTTGTCCATTCCCAACGGAATTATGACGACCGTAAACGGCGCCATTGTTTTCGGCCATATAATGCCTCGGTCGTCATGGTTTTGCTCAATCGCTGCAGCCACGATACGCGTTATACCAATACCGTAGCACCCCATACTCATCGGCACAGACTTGCCATTTTGGTCGAGCACGTCGGCCCCCATTGCTTCCGAATACTTGGTGCCCAGCTGAAAAATATGACCTACTTCAATGCCTCGTTTGATGTCGAGAACCCCTTTGCCACAGGGGCTGGGATCGCCGGCGGATACGGTGCGTAAATCAGCGACCTCAAACTCGGGTACGTCGCGATGCCAGTTCGCGCCCCGGAAATGTTTGTTGTTATCATTGGCGCCACAGACAAAGTTCGAGAGTACCGACGCGGCTCGATCGACGACAATTCGTGTCTTTAAACCAACCGGCCCAAGAGATCCGAAATGTGCCCCTGTGGCTGAGATTACAGCTGACTCCTGTGCCATTTTTAAGGGCTGACTGATGCCTTTGAGTTTTTCGGCCTTGATCTCGTTCAGTTGATGGTCGCCACGTAAAACTAAGGCGACGAGTGCGCCCTCTGCATCTTCCACAAACAGCGTTTTTATCGAGCTCTCAGGTGCAATACCGTAGTGTTTTTCGAGTGCATCGATGGTCTTCGCTTCTGGCGTATCAAATGTGACCAATGCCTCGTGTTCGACACGGTGCATTGCGGGCATAACAGCCTCTGCCAACTCGACATTGGCTGCGAAGTCGCTCTCAGTAGAAAACGCAATATCATCCTCTCCTGAGTCGGCCAGCATATGAAACTCGTGAGAGTGACTGCCACCGATCGATCCCGTATCTGCCTCCACTGGACGATAGTCCAATCCAAGGCGGTCGAATATGGTGGAGTACGCCTTATGCATCCGCCAATAGGTTTGTTCCAAAGATGCTTGATTCTCATGGAATGAATACGCGTCTTTCATAACGAATTCGCGCGATCGCATAACACCAAAGCGGGGACGAACTTCGTCCCGAAATTTTGTCTGAATTTGAAAGTAATTCACAGGTAGCCGCTTGTAACTCTTAATTTCCGACTTCGCCAGATCGGTAATCACTTCCTCATGCGTTGGCCCCAAACAAAATTCACGATCATGTCGATCCCTCAGTCGGCACAGCTCGGGGCCGTATTGCTCCCATCGTCCCGAGGCCTGCCAGAGCTCAGCTGGCTGCACGACGGGCATCGATACCTCGACTGCACCCGCATTTTCCATTTCCTCGCGCACAACCCGCTCGACACATCTGACGACCTTTAGACCCAGTGGCATCCAGGTGTAAATACCGGCAGCTATACGCTTGATAAGCCCTGCGCGAAGCATCAGCTGATGGCTAATCACCTCGGCGTCGGCAGGCGTCTCTTTTGTGGTCGACAGAGGGAACTGTGAAAATCGCATCGACGATTCCTAGTAATAGAAGTTGAGTAATTAGAGGGCGTTTGGTTTCGCTCTTCACGGCGTAAGGTCGCAGTGTATCAAAACTCGATTTTGAGGTCGCTAGACCTTTCGCGAGATGTTCATCAATATCGTCATGGGTTTGACTTGTATTTTGTGTAATTTATGTTGTTTCATTCGAGCGTACCCGCGCCGACGATTGACCTTAACCCGCGTGCCTAGCCGACAGTGCAACCAGAAAAGATGAAGGATATGAAAGTCATAAAGAAAAAACAGCAGACGCGTCTATCAAAGCGCGACTTGTACGACAGCATTTCGACCAGGTCGGGCCTGAGTAAAAAGCAAGTCGGGCAGGTGTTTGAGGCGCTCGAGCATGTGATCGCGAAGCAGATGAGTAAAAAGGGGGCTGGTGAATTTACGCTGCCTGGTTTGGCAAAATTCACGACCGCCACCCGCCCAGCTGTCAAAGCCCGCAGGGGCATAAACCCCTTCACGGGTGAGGAAGCATTGTTTGCTGCGCGCCCCGAGTCTCGGACGGTGAAGATTCGTGCCCTGAAAAGACTAAAGGGCTTTGCCAACACGTAACAACGTCAGTAGTAGCGATGTTTACCGTTAACCTCTTGCGCTGATTAGTGTAATCTCCCGCGCTCTGCGCGATGGGTCGCAGGGGTCAGTAAACTACCTGAGAGAATGTTCGCATGCCAATTTACGAATACGCATGTGGTGCCTGCGGTAAAGCGCATGAGGCATTGCAAAAAATAGCAGATGCACCGCTGTCAGATTGTCCTGCTTGTGGCGAATCGGCGCTGAAGAAAAAGGTATCCGCGCCCGCGTTCAGGCTGGCCGGCTCGGGCTGGTATGAAACCGATTTTAAGACAGGGGCCAAAAAGAACCTCGCAAAGGACTCGGGTACCGAAACCGGTTCGCCGAAGGAATCGGCACCTGCGTCTACATCCACGCCCGCCTCTTCTGAGTAGATGGGCACAAGGTAAGAGAATTTAAATGCGTTCACATTATTGCGGTACTACAAAAGACGTTCCGGTTGGCGAGACTGTCACTGTTTGTGGCTGGGTGGATCGGCGTCGAGATCATGGTGGCGTCATCTTTTTAGACATGCGTGATCGCGAGGGCATCGTTCAGGTGGTCTTTGACCCGGATACAAAAGAGTATTTTGAGTTAGCCGATCGGGTGCGAAGCGAGTATGTGCTGCAAATAACAGGACGAATTCGTGAACGCGCGCCCGAGACGGTTAATCCGGCCATGGCCACAGGGCACATCGAGATTCTGGGCAAGGAACTCACTATTCTCAATGAAGCAGCTCCGCCACCCTTTCCGCTCGATGCCTATCAATCAGTAGGCGAGGATGTTCGGCTGCGCTACCGCTTCATGGACCTTCGCCGCGATTCGATGCAGCAGAATATGATTAGCCGGTCTCGGATTACATCGACGATCAGGCGGTATTTGGAATCGGCTGGGTTTTTAGACATAGAGACGCCAGTGTTGACGCGTGCGACCCCCGAGGGAGCTCGAGACTATTTGGTGCCCAGTAGGACAAACGCGTCTAAGTTCTTCGCCTTGCCACAATCCCCACAATTATTTAAGCAACTGCTCATGGTCTCGGGTTTCGATCGGTACTACCAGATAGCACGCTGCTTTCGTGATGAGGATCTTCGTGCCGATCGTCAGCCGGAATTCACTCAAATTGACCTTGAGCTGTCGTTCACGGATGAATCAGAGGTGATGAGACTGACCGAGGACATGGTCAAACAACTATTTACTGATCACCTGCAGGTTGAACTCGCTGATTTCCCTCGAATGACATGGCATGAGGCCATGGAGAGATTTGGGTCTGATAAGCCAGATCTGCGGATCGACCTAGAGTTAGTATCCATCGATGATCTGATGGTCGATGTTGAATTTAAGGTCTTTTCTGGGCCGGCGAATGATCAGAATGGACGTGTGGCTGCGTTGCGGGTTCCTGGCGGCGCGTCAATTAGTCGGAAAGAGATAGATGATCTAACAAAATACATTGGCGCTTATGGAGCCCGTGGTCTGGCATGGATAAAAGTCAATGACCTTGCTGCGGGTGTCGATGGCCTGCAATCACCCATCTTGAAATTTATGCCTGAGCAAACAGTCGCACAATTGGCAGACCGACTTCAGTTGGCCGATGGTGACATTGTGTTTTTTGGGGCGGATAAGCGTCAGGTGGTAAATGATTCGCTCGGTGCGCTCCGGCTCAAAGTCGCGGAGATGTTGGGGCTGGTTGGCGCCGGATGGGCACCACTTTGGGTTGTTGATTTCCCTATGTTTGAGAA
>ERZ802819.304-NODE-304-length-33610-cov-14.2351_pt1 | contig 33610 bp, 31 predicted proteins | sample MGYA00345647_ERZ802819 | MGnify/ENA primary metagenome ERZ802819 (study PRJEB30503, sample SAMEA104212355) | marine metagenome | biome: Westerlies Biome; feature: [SRF] surface water layer (ENVO:00010504) within the epipelagic zone...; material: water...
ATTTTAAAATTTCCTAAAATTATAAATTATTTATGTGACTCAACACGTTAAAATACCTTTACAAAATAAATATTTTAACTTCAGATTTCTGATGTGTACAATTTGTTAACCTTCTCAATTTATTAGTAATTTACGATATAAAAGATAAAATTTTCTAATAATATGGCAGAAGTTTAACTCATTAAAAGCGATGTAATTTATTATATTATATTATGATCACTGTATTTTAATTTTCGAAAAAGACGTATCTAACCAGAACGCCTGAGGCTTGATACTAGAGGTTAATCATATCATTTTAGTCTTTTAATCTGTAAAAATTTTCAGTTTAAAACTCAATCATCTGTTGCTTACATCCAGGAAAATTCTTACTTTTTATTTAAATTTTTACAAATTAAATCCTGTATTAAGATATTTAAATAAGCATGATTGCAGCCCATGACCAAGCGCGGCTACTCTAGCAAACCTTACTTCAAATATGCTCAACTTTCCTGTGAGGTACGCGCAAAACCAACCAGAAGCTTACCCCCTTACAACCATAAGTGTAGTAATCACGCCCTAAGAGTCAAGTCTAATCTTGAAGCTAAACATACGATATCTGCGCACCGTTCCCTATCAAAACCGCTCCCTGTCAAAATTTGAACCTCGATTGGCAAAATACCGCAATTTAATACTGACCTAATTATGATAGACCACGACTGACCAAGCACGATTTTGACAACAATATGCAAAAACTGCTCAAAAATCTCTTAAAGGATGCCGCCTTGAGCTTGAATTTTGGCCTTTAAATATCCGCCGGCGGACGAATTTGGCATGCGTTTTGGTCATTTTTAGGCTTGTTGGTCTGACAGCGTGCGTCGCATGTTTATTAACCAGCCCAATAAAGCCAACTATGTGGAATTCCGGATCAAACCCGGGAAAAGCGTAGCCTTCACAACCAGTTCATCCACCAGCAGCTTCCCGGAAAACATTGAAACAAATCCGTTACAGACAGTACAAACCACAAAGGCGGTCCTGCGGTCCTATACCACATATTTGAAACCCAAGGTGTTTCAGTCAGTATTGCGATTGATATTTCACACGCCAACCATTGAGGCCATACGCCTATTACAGCACATAACGGCTCAAATCGGTAGATCGGCTCAGCTCACCAAGGTTTTTCTCAACAAATGCATCATCGACGGTGATTTCATCACCAGAGCGGTCCGGTGCTGTAAAAGACAGTTCCTCAAACACCCGTTCCAACACCGTATAAAGGCGCCGCGCACCGATGTTTTCAACGCTGTGATTGACCTCAGCGGCGATTCGCGCCAGCGCGGCAATCCCGTCTTCAGTAAAGCGCACCATCACTTCTTCGGTGTGCATCAACGCGGTATACTGGCGGGTCAACGCATTATCTGTCTCTGTTAGAATCCGCACAAAATCTTCTTCTGTCAGGGCGCGCAATTCAACACGGATCGGCAGCCGACCCTGCAGTTCGGGTAAAAGATCAGACGGCTTGGCAATATGAAACGCCCCCGACGCAATGAAAAGAATATGATCGGTTTTTACCGGCCCGTGTTTGGTTGAGACCACGGTTCCCTCAATCAATGGCAACAAATCACGTTGCACGCCCTCGCGCGAAACATCGCCTCCACGGGCATCGCTGCGCGCACAGACCTTGTCGATCTCGTCAAGGAACACAATGCCATTTTCTTCCACTGAAGTCAGTGCACTGCGGGTCACCACCTCGTCTTCCAGAAGTTTATCTGCTTCTTCTCCAATCAGCAGCTCATAACTTTCAGCCACGGTCATTTTACGACGGACCGTACGATTGCCAAGCGCCTTGCCAAACAGATCACCAATATTCATCATTCCCATCTGCCCCTGCGGTTGCCCGGGGATATCGAACATCGGCATTGGGTTTGAACTGTCGGTGACATCCAGTTCGATCTCAGTATTATCCAACTCTCCAGCGCGGAGCTTTTTACGAAACATCTCGCGGGTGCCGCTGCGCGCTTCACTGCCGGCAATCGCGTCAATGACGCGTTCTTCTGCGGCATGCTGGGCGTTGGCGGTCACCTCTTCGCGCATCAGATCACGGGTCATCGCAATCGCACTGTCCACCAGATCGCGAACAATCTGTTCGACATCACGCCCAACATATCCAACCTCGGTAAACTTGGTGGCCTCAACCTTGATAAAAGGGGCTTTGGTCAGTTTCGCCAAGCGACGGCTGATCTCAGTTTTTCCCACTCCCGTTGGCCCAATCATCAGGATATTTTTCGGATAGACCTCATCGCGCAGATCATCGCCCAACTGCTTGCGGCGCCACCGGTTGCGGAGTGCCACTGCGACAGCGCGTTTGGCGTCTTTCTGTCCAATGATAAAACGGTCCAGTTCGGAGACGATTTCGCGGGGGGTTAAGTCGGTCATTTATACCTCTAATACATACGGGGGAAGCCGGGATTTACCGGGAAAATCTGGCAGGGTGCGCATCACTGCAGCGCGGATCTGCACCCACCAAGTACCGATCGTGGTGAAAAAGCCACCAATAATGGCAACCACCATAAAGCCGCCAATCTGGTCGCCAAAGCTGGCCGTTGCCGCCCAGATGATCACCGCCGCAAAGTAAAACAACCCAGCGGTCAAAAACGACCGCCGGTCAATAACAATAGCAAACAGCGTCACAAAGCACATCAACAGAGCCGTCAACACATAGCCGCGCGTGTCGCCCAAGTTATACAGCGACATCGCGCAAGTGTTAACCAAAGCCGGGGCTGCCAAAATATGCAACCAGAACCCGGTGACCGCATGGCGGCTGATCCGGTGGGGATCTTTCATGTCAAACCACAATCCCGCCATCATCATTGCAAAACCAAAACCCAAAGAGGCCAACGCCACGTTCGCCCCCTGCCCCAGATCAAACAATGCAGCAGGAAAATTTGACGCCAGATAAAACCACTCACCACCGTCGATTGCAACACCATACACAAAGGCCATACAAAACAATCCGAACACAAACATCGCAAATGGCAACTTAAACAGATGAAAATAGCCCAGCATCGTGACCATTCCGATGGCCGATATGATCAAGAAGGGGGTTTCATCTTGGGTCTGTTCAGTGACCAGAAAACTGCCAAAAAACGCAGTACTGCTGATGGCGGTGCCAACCGCCAATGCAATACTAGGCAAACTCATGCGCCGCTCCAGCGTGTAATACCGCGCCAGCATCAGGCATATGCAAAACCCAAGTCCCGCCCCCCAAGCCCAGGAAACAAAAAGTACTGTAAGCCCGACAACGCCCCCGGTCAGCAAACCCAACCCGATCGTGACAAAGATTTCCGCAAAGCCTTTGAAAAATTCAAAGGGTTCATCATCGGCCAGCATCGCGCTGCGGTACCCCATACGGGCCTGAGCATGCGCAATTAAGGTCGCGGCCTGTGCCTCGGTCAAAATGCCGGCCTGTACAGCCGAGCGCATATCGTCGGTACTCAATTTAGCGGTGCCAGCCTCGTTCATGAAGCGATCGCCTCAACGGTCAGTTTGCCATTGGTATATACGCAGATATCAGCGGCAATCGCCATTGCATCGCGGGCCACGTTTTCGGCAGATTTATCGCTGTCCATCATCGCTCGTGCCGCAGCTAGCGCATAGTTTCCACCTGATCCAATGGCGGCTATATTATGTTCAGGTTCTAAAACATCACCAGCACCGGTGATCACCAACAGCTGTTTGCCATCGGTCACGATTAACATAGCTTCGAGCTTTTGCAGATATTTATCAGTGCGCCAATCCTTGGCCAGTTCCACGCTCGCGCGGGCCAACTGACCTGGCGTGGCCTCAAGCTTCGCCTCTAGACGTTCCAATAGGGTAAAAGCATCGGCAGTAGAGCCCGCAAATCCGGCAACCACTTCAAAACCACCCGGAGACAACCGGCGTACTTTGCGCGCCGTGCCTTTAATTACTGTTTGGCCCAACGACACCTGCCCATCGCCTGCAATCACCACCTCATCACCTTTTTTTACACCGATAATTGTGGTGCCATGCCAGCCGGGAAAAGATGTGTCGGTCATATTAATCTCCTGATCACTGGATATTTATATGCAACTTGGCAGGCCAAGGTACAAGGGTGCGGTTTCTGTCAGACCACATCAATCTAAAAACGCCGGTTTGACGCCCCTGTACCGCCTACGGTACCCATAAAAAAGGGCGCCATATGTGACGCCCTTTTCAAATTATCATCCAACGGTTTATCAAACGGTTTCGTCAATCCAGCTTTGCAGCGCGGCTTTGGGCGCGGCACCAGCACGGTTCGATACCACTTCCCCGTCTTTAAAAATGAACAGCGCCGGAATGCCACGGATGCCCAAAGCAGCTGCGGTATCTGGATTGCTATCGACATCAACTTTGGCAATTTTGATCTTATCGCCGTATTCAGCGGCCAATTCTTCGAGCGCTGGACCAATTTGTTTACAAGGCCCGCACCATTCGGCCCAAAAATCGACTACAACAGGAACAGTGGAATTTTTAACTTCGGCGTCGAATGTATCGTCGGTAACGGCAACAGTGGACATTGGGTATCTCCTAAGGGGGGGATCGAACTAGGTCTAGAGATAGGGACGTCATCGGGCACCGTCAAGAGACGTCGGCCCGCGACAGAGCGTCACTCAGCAATCTGTCGGGTAATGACATCAGCGTTGCAGTTTTTGTCCATAAAATAGCCATTGTTATTTTATGGTCGGGATAGATCTGTTGTAACGCCTCGGCATAGGCCGCCATTTGCCGTAAAATTCCTTCGGGGCAATGCGCAACCTCGGACGGAACCGCAACATTTGATTTAAAGTCAATCGCCAGAACTTCGGCTTTATCGATCACCAAACGATCAATGGTACCATGGATCCGACGACCGCCAAGGCTGGGTAGATCAGCACTTACGTCAACTTCGGCCAATGCCTCGGTGGTAAAAATCCTGCGCAAATCGGGCTTGGTTAACAAAACCGTGGCCTCGGAAAGCAAGGCTGCTGTATCCACGGCGCCGCAGGCTTGATTTATTGGAGAAAGCAATTGAGTTGCCAAAACCGGCCAATCGCTTTCGGGCCGTGCAGGCAAATGTTCCAACAACAGGTGAATCAATTGCCCACGCTGCAGCGCCGTTTCGGTATCTAAGCCACGCTCGTCAGAAAGAGCTTTCGCGCCCCCCAGATTTGACGGGCTTAACGTCTCTGTGGGGGCTGTGACCAAAGGGGCCGGCTGGGCGGTAAACGCTGGCAATGGCGGAGGGCTTCCGGCAGCGTCAGAGTGGGCCGTCTCCGAAACCAGCGCCGCCCAATCGCCGTTCTCCACTCTTTGCCCGACGCCAAACTCAAAACGATGCGCGGTTGCGCCTGCAGCCGAAAGACCCGCTGATACGCGGCTGTACCAATCGCTGCCGTCTTTGCTTAAATCACCCGCTGCCGCAACCATCAGCCATTTTTCAGCGCGGGTGATGGCAACGTATAACAACCGATCCCGTTCATAGTCTTGTCGCTGTTTCATTTGCTCAATCAAATCGCGGCTGATCTGTGGCCGTTCATCAGCGCCCCCGGACCAAAGTGGCCGGTCGCCCCTCTTTAGGATCTGGTCGTCGATCTTAATATCGCGCCGCGCCGTATCCGGCAGGATAACAATCGGTGCTTCCAGGCCCTTGGCACCATGTACGGTCATCACCCGTATCTGATTGCTGGTGCTGTCGATCTGCCGCTTGATCTGCAATTTGTCGGTCTGCATCCAAATTAAAAATCCGCTCAGGCTTGGTGTTGTACCCTGTTCGTAACTCAGCGCTTGCGACAGAAGTGCGTCAATGCCGTCTTCAGCCTCGACACCCAGACGCGCCAATAATTTACGCCGACCGTCATAACGGGTTAGAATCCGCTCAATCAATTCGTAGGGGCGCAGAAAATCAGTCTGCCCCATCAGCGTCTCAAACATGGATACCAGCGCAGGATAGCGGTCGCGCTGCTGCCGCAGGGCCTGCCATAAAAACGGTTCACTGCGCCCATGCGCCAGACTGAAAAGAGCTTGTTCATCCCAGCCAAACAGGGGCGACTTCAAAACCACCGCCAGCGAAAGACTGTCTTCAGGGGTAGCCAGAAACGCCAGCACCGCCGTGAGATCGCGCACTGCAATCTCGGCCCCAACCTTGAGCCGGTCCGCACCGGCGATTGGCAATCCGCGCGCTTTGCAGGCCCGAATCAATTCTTCAAACAACTCAGAACGCCGTTGAACGAGCACCAGAAAATCACCCGGTTGTACAGGACGCGCCTGTGTCGCGATCGCAGCGTTTTCACCCACAGGCAAAAGCGTTTTCTCATCAATCAGTCGTTGAATTTCAGTAGCGACGCGATGGGCCAAAACAATGCTATGATGCTGCGCGCCAAGCCGGTCCACCGGATCATACCAGGCACTTTCGGCGTCTGGTGCGCCGCGCGGCACTACGGGCCACAAATCCACCCGACCCGGCATGTCGGTTTTAAAAGCCCGGTGGAGCGATGTTTTACCAAACCCCGAAGCGATATGATCGCGAAACGTACAGTCTACAAGCCGCAAGATCGCCTCGGCCGAGCGAAACGAATATTCGAGCGTAAGATCCTGAAATGGCTGAGCGAGCGTGGTTAATTTACTACCGAACTCTTGTTTCATGCGATCAAACTCTGACGGGTCCGCACCCTGAAAAGAATAGATCGATTGCTTTTTATCACCGACAACAAAAATTGTACGGATGATATCTGACCGCGCACCCTGCCCGCTGGTAAATTCCTGTGCCAGCCTTTCAATCACCTGCCATTGCACCGGGCTGGTATCCTGCGCCTCATCGACCAAAATATGGTCAATGCCACCATCAAGCCGGTACAGCACCCATTGTGCCAGCGCCGGATCGGTGAGAAGATCCCGCGCCTTAAGGATCAGATCGTCAAAATCAAGCCAGCCCCTTTGCAGTTTCTGCGCCTCATAGCGTTGGATAAAACGCTGGGCAAACGCGCCAAGAGAGACGGTTTTCTCGGCGATATTCAGACACAACCGGTGTTCGCGCGCAGTCTCGACGCGGCGCATCCAATCATCAATCTGTGCCATATCACCGGACAGCGCCCCGATCTGTAGCTTTTTAGTCGGAAATTTGCCCAGTTTGGCCATAAACGGGGTACTGGTTTTCGCACCGGCAAGAAACACATTTTCCAAAACCTTCAGCGTCGCCAGCGAGCGACCCTTGACCTCAGTGAGTTTTCCGGCGTTTTTCTGATCCGTTACACTGCCGGTTTTCAGCGCCGAAATCAACCGATTCAACAACTGGTCTTCGCCACCGGTAAACACCATGGAAAATAGATCTGCTTGGCAGAACCCCACCGGCAATCCCAAATCACCATAAATTTGATCACGATCGATTGTCTTAGAGAACAACGCTTTATTGCGGATAATTTCACCGCAAATCTCGTCAAAATCAACTGCGCTGATTTGTTCGGCAAAGCGCGCAACCAAGGCCTTGTCCGCCGCCAGTGCCATCTGCTCAACGCAGTCACCGCGCAATTGCAAGGCGGCGCGATCATCCATTTCTTTAAAATTCGGGCCCACCCCGGCTTCCAAAGGAAAACGGCGCAGCAAAGCGGCACAAAACGAGTGGATCGTCTGAATTTTCAACCCACCCGGAGCTTCGATTGCGCGGGCAAACAATGTGCGGGCGTGGCGCAGCTTTTCATTTGTCATGCGTTCAGTGATCCCGAGCGTGCTTAACTCAGTCCGTAACGCCGCGTCGGGTTTCATGGCCCAACCACCCAAACGTTTGAACAACCGGTTCTGCATCTCACTGGCCGCAGCTTTGGTGTAAGTTAGGCACAAAATGTGCTCGGGCGAGACATCTTCGAGCAATAGCCGCGCAACCCTGTCGGTTAACACCCGCGTCTTGCCCGATCCGGCATTGGCCGACACCCAGGTCGACACGCCAGGTTCTGCGGCCTGCACCTGGCGTTCGCTGGCAGCGTCACGTTTCATGGTTTTACCACCTGTGCCGTGGCAGCTACTGTCACATCCCATTCGCCAAATCGTGCCAGCTGATCATAATCACCTGGTGTTTTATCGCTCTGCATGGCGCGGCGGGCCGTATAACCTTGGGTGGGATCTTGATAGGCTTTAATCAATGCACGAAACGCCTCCCACACCTGCGTTGGAGATTCGTCTTGCAATGGGGCTGCAACGGTCACCGGCTTGCTGCCAAGGCCAAGATAAACCGCCTCAGCCACCAACGCCGGCCCCAGTCCCTCAAAGTCACCGTTTTCCGCCATTGCAGCCTCAAGCAATAGCTGCTTGTCAAAATAGCGCTGTTCTGACGGGCTGGGCGGCAAGCCGGTTTTATAATCATAGATATATGCGCGCCCATCAGCCGCCACATCAATGCGGTCGGCTTTCGCAGTCAGGGTAAAGCCCAGATCCGCAAGTACAGCACTGGCTTTAACCTCAAAATCCACCGGTTGGGCCAGCGCCAGCCGATCGGCCTCTCCTGATACAAACCAGTCGGCCGTGCGGGCAATCCGAGCATACCACAGCGCGCGGGTTGCGGCCCAAGGCACATCCCGCAGCAGTTTATCTGTGCTAATATCTAACATACTGCGCGTATTGAGATGACTGGGATCAGCCTGCACCACGCGGCAGAACGTCTCTAAAATATCATGGATCACAATGCCACGCAGCAACGGATCCGGGCGTTTCTCTAACGAATCCAGCGGTCGCAATCTTAGCACATGTTTGGCATAGACCGCATAAGGATCACGGATCAACCGCTTGATTTCGGTCACTGAGAGCTGTTTAGGCCGGCTGGATATCGGGGGCTGTGGCGCGGGACGTGGCGCGGCAGGCACGGGCACACTAGCGTCGAGTTGGGCCGCCATAGCCAACCAGTGGGCACCGCGCCTTTGCAAGGCTTTGATCGTCTCGGGACCTTTTTGATTGGGCAAGCCAGAGAGCAAATTCAGCAGGCGGTTCAACCAGCGCGACGGTACTGTTTCAGCATCGTCAGATCGCGTGGATCGGGTCAGCCAGACCTCAGGCGCGGCGATGGCTTGTTGAAAATCATGCGCAGAAAGCCCAACCCTGCGTTCGGGAAGCAACAATCCGGCCTGATCGCGCAGCGTCCGATTAAGCCAGGGGTCCGGGGCGGGCATCTCGGGCCAGCTCCCCTCATTTAACCCAGCCAGGATCAACAGATCTGCCCCCTGAACGCGGGCCTCAAGCGTCCCCCAGATCAGGATATTCGGATGGGGAGCATCGCGGTCCCGCACCTCGCCGCGCGACAAAACTGCTGTAAACAGCCCGCCATAATCCCCTGCCGACAAGCACCCCCCCAGAGACGAATGTTCGCTCAGTTCGGCCACAACTTCGCGGGCCTTCTGTCCGGCTTTTCGCTCCCAAAGACCTCCGGTACCCTGAACGAAATCGGGTTGCGCGGCTTCAGTCTTTGCCGCGTCGCTTTGGTCCGGATCTATCTGGGGGCCAGCAGCTATGCGGCCCGCCAGATCTATATGGGTTGTCACCCAAAGGCTCAGCGCAATGTCATCCGTCTGCGCCTGCCCCAACAGGGTGCTGTCAATCCAGTCAACCCAGCCGATGGCGGCCGGATTGCTGTGTTTCCCCGCCCAGCGCAACAAGTCGTGTTTGTCGGGAAAGGCCGGCCCATAGCGGCGCAGATACAATTCAAGATCACGGGTTAACAGTAAATGCGTGTTGCGGCCCTGCGCCGAATGGCACAGTGGATGTTTCAGCAATTCCAAAAGGCTGGCGGCGCTGGTCTCGCCCTGAAACAGCGCCGCGACATGGCGTAAAAACCGTCCCGGCGGGGTCAGGTGCAATGGCGTGCCAGCGCTGTCATCGGGCAGAATAGACCAGCGATCCAAAGCCGCGGTCACCTGTCGGCTTAGCACCCGATCAGAGGTGACCAGCGCTGCGGTTTGACCATTTTCAGCAGCCTGCCGCAGCCGCAGTGCTATGGCCATCGCCTCATCGCGCTGTGACGTCGCCTCAACCAAAGTAACGGCATCAAAAGCCTGCATTATATTACCCAGTTGCGGGCCTTCGGACAGCCAGCAATCGGTTACCGGAGCCGGCCGCAGCGCAAGCGACACAATCTTGTTCCGCGCCGGTGATATGGACAAAAATGCCGACTGAGACTGAGATAACGGCGGGGAAGAAGCCGGATGCCACAAGCCGATATCACCACGCTCAAGCCCAAGCCTGTCCATCAGCCGGCGAAACCGGAACTGCGGATGATCCTCGGCGGTCATGGCATTCGACAAATCGTGCCAACCCGACACGGGCATCTCAAAATCAAAACCAGGCAGGATCAGCGCGCCCTGTGGCAACTGCGCCACCGCCTGCATCAACGCCAGTGTCGTGCCGCGCGATCCTGTAGATCCGGCCAATATGACTGGGGCTGCGGGCGGGGTTGCCGCCCAAACTTTAGCCAACCTTTCGACCACAAGCCGTTGTCGAGCCTCGGCGTCAAGTGCGTGATCAGACGGTCCAAAAAACGTCTGAACAATCTGTAGAAACTGCAAAGACCGGGCCCAATGGCCAGATTGATCGCCAACGTCCAGTTTGGCAATCGCTTCTGGAGGCACGCCCTCTCCCTGCATTTCATCCATCAGACTGGCCAGACTGTCTGCCAGATCATACAACGCCGCGCGGGGTGCAAGATCGGGTTCGCGGTCGAGTAAGCCAGACACAAGCTGCGTCAGTTCCAAACGGCGCTGCAACGGCGAAACAGCTGCCGGAATATCTGCGGTTTCAGGGCCTTTGCCCAAATCGGTCAACAGTTGTATTTTGGGTAGTAAACGTGCGGGTCCTGCGTCAAACAACGCACGAATGCGCCGCGCCATCCGACGAGTATTGACCACCAATGTAACCCGCGCCAGCGCCTCGGGGGGCAGGGTTTTATGCCGCTCAACCAGACCTGCGACCAACACTTTGGGAAAATCTGCACCGGGAGGCAGGCCAAAAACACGCGGTTTTGTAACAGGCTCAAACATCTGGCGACCCTAACATATCTTGTGCCAAAGCGATACTCTCAGGGCGCCCCACATCACACCAATATCCTGAATACGAAACCCCATACAAACGGCCTTTTGACGCCATCTGATCCCACAGAAGGTTAAGCGAAAAGGCTGTTTCGGATATGGCCTGCAAACCATCAGTTTTCAATAATTGTGCCCCGCCATAGATCAGACCGCACCCCCGGGTCAGACGCCCGTCAGGCGCACAATTAAAATCACCAGCACCACTGTGCCCGCGCGCCTGTTGGGGGGGAATACAAACCAAAAGCGCGTCCATTTTCGTCGGATTCCACCTTGACTGTAACAGCCGCAGAGGGTTTTCACCGCCCCACACCGCATCGCTATTGAGTGTCAAGACGGGATCAACACCCAAAAGCGGTAAAGCGGCGCGCAAGCCGCCACCGGTCTCCAGTATAGCGGGGCTCTCATACGACAATGTTACGGGGCGAGCCGCCAGATGGCGGGCAATCATCTCGGATTTATAATGGGTGTTGGCCACGATCCGGCCGATATCTGCCCCCGGCACCAAATCCAACGCGTGGTCGATCAAAGCTTTGCCGGCGACCTCAACCAACGGTTTGGGCCGGTCTTGCGTCAAGGGCTGCATGCGCCGGCCAAAACCAGCCGCAAACAACATCAAGGCGTGGGTGTCTGTGGGCATGCGGCTTTCAGTTTAGCTATTAATTTGGAATCGGGCGCTGGCAGATTGTCGGTGATCAACCGGGCGATATCGCTCAGATCGGGATGGGAAAGATCGTCTGTCATATGATCCCAAACCCGCGGTAAAAGGTCAAGATAGCGGGTTTTGCCAGCGTTAAATGCAAGCCGGACAAAGACACCTAGAATACGTAGATTGCGTTGAACCGACAGCACTGCGGCGGCGTCCAGAAATGGCGCAGACTCGACATCAGCCCGAGACAAATAATGCTCTGTGGTCAAAGCCGCGACACCCGGACCCAGATCACGACGGGCATCGCGGGTCAGAGACACCAGATCATATGCGGGGTGGCCGATCACCGCATCTTGGAAATCCAGCAACCCAACGCGGCAGATTCCTTTGCGCCCGGGCAGCCAGATAAGGTTTTCAGCATGGAAGTCACGCAATACTGTCACCGAACACTGCGGTACATGGCGTTGCAGGCTGGTAGCTAACAGCGCAACTGTGGCGGTTTGAGCGTTCTGGGTGTTATCAGGAGCGGCTTTGGCGGCATACCATTCAAACGCCGGGGCGATCAGTTTGGCCAAGACGTCTGGTGTGGTCTGTAACAGGTGCTTTGCTGCCGGTTGTCGGTGCAGGGCGGCCAAGCAATCGGCCGCAGAGCGGTATAGTGCGGCCTCCTGTGCGGGGGCATCCACCAACATCCGGGCAAATACCGCGTCGCCAAAATCCTCAAGTAGGACAAAGCCCTGCGCGAGATCGGCGGCAAAAATATGCGGCGCGCTAAAACCCGCATCGATAAGATAACTGGCCATTTCGACAAAGGCCTGCTGCATGCCAACGGTCTTCGGGTCGGCATCCATTAAAATCGCTCGCCGATGATCCGGATTGCCGGTTAGGCGCAGATACCTCCGGTTTGAGGCATCGCCAGCAAGCGGCGTGATCTGTACGTGTTCCCAACCACTGACCCGCAAAAACGCCAAGCGGCGCTGCTCACGCCGGGTCATTGGCCAGTTCTTTTATGCGAACGTCCCATTTGTTATCTTGCCAGCTGAGTTCTGCAAAACGGCTCTGATCCTCATCGCCCTGGCACAGCGTGATGCTCAAAGCGGATGCGGGCTTTAAACTGCCCAGACAATCAGGCCATTCAATCAGCGTTACCGCCTGATCAAATGCATCCATAAGCCCCAACTCGATCACCTCGTCAGGTGAGGACAATCGATACAAGTCAGCGTGCCAGAGATCAAAATTTTCGGCTTCATAGGTTTGAACCAAGGTAAAACTTGGTGAGGGAACATCCTCAATCGCACGCAGCAAAGACTGGATCAACGCACGGGCAAAATGAGTTTTTCCTGATCCAATCGGACCGCTTAACAGGAGAGTATCGCCTATTTTCAGCTGTGGCGCCAAAGTGGTTGCCAATTTGTTTGTCGCCGCTGGAGAGGCAAGGGATAGGGTTATATTTTTTGCCAACATAAAACGTAAATACCCTATGTCGCCCCAAGTGCAAGGGGCGCAAACTGCACCCTAATGCAAGGGCAAAGACCCTGTTTAGGCCGCTTCACATCCGCAGGATCCGGTCATTTGAAAACAAACCATAGTGCCATTGTCCGGCAGGGGGCTGACGGCGCAATGAAGCGTGTCACCGCCGTGTCGCTTGACCAAAGCCGTCCAACGTTCGCGCCCTTCCAACGTGACGGCATAGTCCCTGAGATCCCCCCAGACAGGGGTTGGCAGGCAGGCGGTTTGCCAAGATCGAGACACTTCGATGATTGAACGACCTTTAACGTTTGTCACCGCTGCCTCACTGTCTGCCCAAAGCGCCGCATACGCGGGGTTAGACAGTCTTATCTGACCCAGCGCATCAAACACGATAAGGGCTGGTTCAAGATTTTGGATGATCGTATCCAACCCGTCCAATTTTGCCCGGAATTTACGTGTCAGGGAAATTTCAGCACTGATGTTTTCGAACAAAAAGGCCAATGCTCCGTTTGGATGTGGACGCCCGCGGACCCGATAGGTTAACCCATTTGGCAGCGTCCAAGTTGCACAATACGCACCCTCATTTGACCGCGAGATCAGTTCTTTAAGCTGTTGGCGCCAAGCCGAACTATTGCGAGGTTCTGGCATAATCCGGTTTTCGCGCAACTGATTGAAAAAATGAGTTAGAATTGGTCGTTCTGATAGAAAATCTGCACCAAGCGATGTCAGATCAATCAGAGCTGGGTTGAACAGGACCAGGCGATGATTTTGATCAAAGACAGCAAGCCCGACAGACATTTCGGCAAAGGTTTTTCCCAGAGTCTGAACGAAATTTCGCTGTGCCGTTTCGGCTTTGATGATTTCAGTGATGTTCACAGCATAATGGGTCCAAAAGTTTTGGGACCAAATCGAAACAATATCATACCAGTTTGTCTTTTTTTGCCGGCTCAAATATAGGCTCTGCCGGTTTTTGACTGTCGTTTGATCCTCAGGTAAGATCAGATCAAACAGGTTGTTAGTCCTTGGGTTGCCAACAGCATCACGCAGCGACAAATAGGCTTGGTTCTGCCAGATTGACCTGTCTTCCTGAGTGGTACGCCATATGACATCGGGCATGTTGTCACATATATCGTGCAACTGTCTCATTTGTTTGGTCACTGCAAACAGCCGATGTGCCGCGAAACAATTCGCGTCCACATCAGCCTCAACCAGCGTCATACGCAAATACCGACCAACTACTTGTAAGCGTAGAATGGCGCCATCAGCAGAGTGTAAGATTGCGTCTTTTTGCGTGCCAATATCTGGGAAAAGCTGCGGTAAGCTGTCAAACCGAGGTCCGAAACATGCGTAGAAACCGGCCCAGTCTTCGGCCCCTTCTTCGGTTGCCGCCAACAATTGGCGCCCAGCGCGAGAGGCCTTTACCAGACGAGCGCTGTCAAACAAAAAATAAGCATCATTTGCAAGGGTATCCCTGCTTGCCAGTCTGACGGGTAAAACCTGTTTCAGCGCCCAAAATAATATTGAGACTGTACAGACAAACATCGCGGCCCATAGATATATAGCCAACATGTTCATTTAATATTCACTGTAAGACCTGTCTGGCTCCAAGGCAAAATGCCTATGACTTAGGCTGCGTCACATCGGTTAACACAAGATTAATGTGTCACGTGGATTTAAACCTTAATTGGCATATTTTGACCCTGTGGGATGCGATTACCACTGAATTTGGCATCAATCTTACTGCGTGGCCAAGTCACCTCGACGATTGCACCATGGCCATGATTGACATCGGCCACCGACAAAAATGGATTGGAACCATTGGCGAAATTCAACTCGGCACCGGTGCGTTCAAGTAGTGTTTTTGCGATAAACAACCCAAGTCCCATGCCTTCATAAGCCGGGCGTTTATCAAGGGGTTTGTCAGACCGGTGCCGAGGCATAAAAGGGTCACCGATGCGGCCGATAAGCTGGGGTGGAAAACCCTCTCCATCATCAATAATTAAAACCGTAATCTGCTGATCCGTCCAGCTGACTTCAATCCAGACCGTGGTCTCGGCAAAATCAACAGCATTCTGGATCAGGTTTCGCATGCCATGAATAAATTCCGGCAACCGCAAGATCGACGGCGGATGCGATTGCTCTTCGAACTGCGGATGTTCCTCGATATAAATTTCTTTGCCGCGACCGCGGTGTGGGTCGGCGGCGTCACTGATCATTGTGGTAAGGGGAGCCTGACGCATATGCAAATCATCGTTACCCGCGCGCCCCATGGAACGCAGGATATCCCGACATCGGTCAGCCTGTTGGTGGATCAATTGAGCATCCTCAAAAAGATCTTGCCGATCTTCCAACTCGTCCATAAGTTCCGCACTGGTGAGCTTGATCGTGGCAAGTGGCGTGCCCAATTCATGGGCGGCAGCCGCCACCACCCCACCAAGGTCCGTCAATTTTTGTTCCCGTGAGAGGGCCATCTGAGTGGCTGCCAAAGCGTCTGACATAGAGTGAATCTCATCGGTAATGCGCCTTGAATAAACCGAGACAAATACCAACGCGATGATTAACGCCACCCAGTTGCCGAACACAAAGACATCAGGCAAACGCAAAATCGTGCCACTGTTGGTCTGCAAAACCAAATGATATTTTGCCAGCGCAGATATAATCACAACCGCCAGCGCCCCTAGTAACACCGTTGACCGCAAGCTAAGCGATGTTGCGGATACGATCACCGGCGCCGTCACCAAAATAGCAAAAGGGTTGTGCAAACCACCGGTTAAGTAAAGCAAAATGCTCAACTGCAAAAGATCAAACAACACCGTCAGTCGATTCTCTGCTTCCGATAAACGCTTGTTTTCAGGAAAAATAAAGCTTGCAATGAGGTTGGCAATCACCGAGACGCCAACCGTCAAAAGGCACAGGCCAAGTTCCAGCTTCAAGTCATAGAACCGCAGCGATACCAAAATTGCCGTTAGCTGGCCAACCACAGCCACCCAGCGCAACAGGATTAATGTTCTTAATTTGATCCTATTACTGCGGGTACGATCAGATAAAAGGCTGGGTATCTGCTCACTCATATTTGATCCAGTACAGCTTGTATCTTGCAGCGCAATTGCTATGTCTCACCCACTGGTCTGTCAATGTTCCATTGCCAAAGAAAGACATGTTATGCTCCGTTATTCTGTTGCCGCCGCAACCACGGCCTGTGTCGCCCTAATTGCCGGGGTCTGGTACACAAGCCTTGGCCCAGTCAGCACCGACCAATTTGCATCCTGCCGCACATCATCGATTGCCGGCGGAACCAGCCAAATCGGGGGCGCGTTTACGTTGATAGATTCCAATGGGCAGACGGTGACCAGCGCAGAGATCTTAACACAGCCATCTTTAATCTATTTCGGCTATACATTTTGCCCCGATATCTGCCCATTGGATGCCCTGCGCAATGTCGATGCAGTGGATCTGTTGGAAAGCCAGGGTCGACTGGTCACACCTGTATTTATTTCCATTGATCCGCGCCGCGACACACCCGAAGTTATCGGTGAATTTGCAGAAAATATGCACGAGCGCATGATTGGCCTGACAGGAACGCCAGAACAGGTCAAAGCGGCCTCGAAAACCTATAAGACCTATTTCAAGGCGCATGCCGCTGAAGATGAGTATTATCTGGTTGATCACTCGACCTTTAGCTATTTGGTATTGCCAGAACACGGCTTTACAGAATTTTTCCGCCGCGACCTGTCAGCTGAGGCCGTTGCCGATCGGATCAGTTGTTTTGTGGACAACGCCTGAATTAAGACTAATGTAAAACCAGAATTGGCTCTGAACAGCGTGGACATGATGTCACCTTAGGGCATTGGAGAGAAGTCGGATGGCGGACAAAAAACTTCGAGAGATAGGGCCTGATAAGACTCTACTTTTGGTTGATGATGATGAATTGTTTTTGCGCCGCTTGGCAAAAGCGATGGAAAAACGGGGTTTCGAGGTAGAGACCGCTGAAACCGTCGTGGCCGGCAAGGCAATTGCCACCGGGCGGCCACCTGCGCATGCTGTGATAGACCTACGATTGTCGGATGGGAATGGGCTGGACGTGGTCGAAGTGCTGCGTGAAAAGCGCCCCGATTGTCGGGTCGTGGTGTTAACCGGATACGGCGCGATAGCCACCGCGGTGGCCGCCGTGAAAATCGGGGCCACCGATTATTTGTCAAAACCGGCCGACGCCACCGATATTATGAATGCGCTGCTGGCCACCGATGACGACCTGCCGCCGCCGCCAGAAAATCCAATGAGCGCCGATCGCGTGCGCTGGGAACATATCCAGCGGGTCTATGAGCTGTGCGATCGCAATGTGTCTGAAACCGCACGCAGGCTGAACATGCACCGCCGCACCTTGCAACGCATCTTGGCCAAGCGCAGCCCGCGTTAAAGGCTGCGTTTGAGCCTGCCAATAAAGGTCGTCAGCTTTGCAGAGCCCGCGGTCTGGGGTCTGACAAGATAATAGCCGTGCTTTTTGCAATGGATCCGCTTGATACATACCAAGCGGCCCTCGGCGATATCCGCATTAACATGTGTTTCGGCCTGAATTGTGAGGCCTTGCCCGGTATGCGCAGCCGCCAAAACCAGCGCATTTGTGGCAAGCATATGCTCAAAGACAATCAGACCAGGATAAAACCACTGACTTGGGCGATCCCAAGCCAAGGCAACAGCATGCGCCAAAGTGGTCGGCGCCTTATAGGTGGCACCAAAATCGTCAAGGTCGGCCAGAGATAAAATGCCCAAAAAGGGGTTGGACACTGTGCTGCTGATTTGCAACCTCAGACCGCTGGATAGGGCAATTGTATTCCAAAGCGCGTGACATTTTTGACTTGACCTTAAGCCTACTTGAGCCTGTAGAATTGCCCTTTTACACAGGCGGATAGACAATGAAATTTACCAAAGCTGGCATTATTCTCAATACTCAAAAATACCAAGAATGCGTTGATTTTTACGGGACTATTCTAGGCTTGGATATCATGTTTAAGATAGACCGTCCCAAAGAAAAAATCACAACTTTTGCTTTGGGAGAGGTCTATTTAATGATTGAACCCGGCGGTCATGCCCAGGCGGGACAAAAATCTGTGGCCATATGCCCAACCAAGTTTCGGTTCAACGTCAATGACGTACTAAGCGAATGTCGCGCACTTCGACGCAAAGGGGTGCAGGTCGAGGTCATTGACCACAGTTGGGGAACAACGGCCGAATTTTCCGATCCCGATGGCAACAGATGCGCGTTGAGATCTCAGAGAGACTTTGGATGTTGAGCCTTGACTAAGCCCTCATGGGTATTGCACTGGCCGCGCCTTTACCAATGGGCCGGTGATCAATGGATGGCAAAGCGATTTAGCGCGTTTTTGACCGGTATTAGCCAGATTGCACGCGAACAGTAAAACGCTTGGAAACTGAGGTTTCCCGGCGTTGATAAGTTTCAAAGCCCATGGCATCATAATACGCAAGACCCGGTGCATTGTCGGCCCCGATTGTGGCATCTATGTCTGCCAATCCAACCTGTTGGGCGATGGCAAGGGTGGCATCAAACAACCGCCTACCGATACCTTTTCTGCCGGTATCAAGTGCAACATAGGTCCCGATAACCCCCCAGCCCGGGGTGACATCATAGATGTTTTTTGCCTGTGCCAGCTTGAGCGATTGAAATCCCAGCACCATCCCGTCTTTATGCGGGTCCAGTGCAACAGTGCATGTCAACTGATCTGCGGCCGCAATATAGTGAGATGCCACATAGGCCGGGTCACAGGCGCGGTCACTGTTCCACGACACGATGATAGCGGCCAAAACGCGGCTTACACCCTCTGCGTCTTGCGGAATGGCGGGACGTATTTGCAGTGATTTAGTAATGTAAAAGCCCTTAGATCTTGCTCAAATTTAATACATGCTTGCAGCATACCAAAATAATAAAACTGTTTGATCTTTCAAAATTTCAAGTTTGCGACCACTAATAATAGAATACGCCGCATAGATTTTTCAGACGGTTACAAAAAACACCATCGCGACATGCGGTTGGATAGACAGTATTTGCACAAAACACACCGTTCAATAGGGATATTATGATTTTTATAACTTATGTCAGTTTTCCGTGGGTGTGCCTTATAAGGGGTCAAAAGCAGCTTGGATATCACATAGAGCGCGAACACGTCTAACGGCAAAGTCAATAGACTGTCAAAAAGGCTTTACCACCGAGAACCCTGTGCAAACCTTGTCTACAAACATGCCGTTCGAAAGTGCGACATCTACGATCCGTCGATATTCGATAAAACCCAGTTTGGCATAATAGCGCAAACCGCTTGGGTTGTCGGCGCGGATTGTCGCATCAATATTGCGGACCCCAGCGTTTTGCGCACACAGTCGGGTTGCTTGAAACAGCGCTTTACCAATGCCGCGCCCCTGACAGTCTGCCGCCACAAAGCTGGCAATGATGGCCCAGCCTCGTGGTAACTTACCCACTCCTTGCCAGTTCGGATCAGCCCATTCCAAAGCTTGAAACCCTATCAGCTGTTGATGGCGCTTGGGGTGCGCGGCCACAAGACAACTGATCGCGAAAGGCGGGGCAATATAATGATGAAACAAGCGGTCCCGATCAAAGGGATTGACATGCGCCGTTGTCCCACCGGTTTCGATAATTTGGTTCAATACTCCGCACAGGCTTTGGGCATCCTGCGGAGTAGCCGGCCGAATATTCGGGAAAATCACAGCCACACTAAGATATCTGCGCCAACACTTCGGCCCAATCCTCACGTTCTGTCTGGCGGCGCAGCCGGACCGAATTGTACCAATAACTGTTGTGTGGGTGAATGCCCCAGCGCCAATTGCTCACGCGGGGTAACAATGCATCAATTTCCTTACCCAGCGCGCCTGCCAAATGAACCGTGACATTGTCAATCGACACGATGCGATCACAGGCAGTGATCAACGCAGCCAAGCCGTCGATATCGTTAAAATTATCGATCTGTTCCACTTGCGCCACATCGATTCCATGGTCTTGCCTCACCCGATTAATTTCATCGTCCATATCGCCATATTGCAAGCTTACAAACTTGACGTTCTCGGCCTGAAACGCGCGGGCAAGCTGACCGAGGGAAATCGTGCGTTTTTGCGCGACCCGTATTTTAGAGGTTGAATGCCAGCTAAGACCAATCAGCATTTTCGAGCCGTCACTTAAAAGCCTGTCCCGCAAAACTGCAGCTCTTTTTCCATCGGCAGATAAATAGCCTTGCGCCGCCGTTTTAAAACTCTCGATATTGGGTCGAAAATGCAGTGGCAGCGAGCCCATAGCGATATGGGCATCGTAATCACCTTCGGAAACCGATGTGTCGCTTTCACAAAACGCAATATCTTTTGGAAATGAACGCCTTAAAATCGGGATCAAGCGTTTATCTGCTTTGACAATGAGTTGTGAACAGGCCTTATGAAGGTCGGGTATGAGAGAGGAAAACATAATCTCATCACCAATGCCCTGCTCGCCCCAAACCAATACCTTACCTTGATCCCCCAGGCGCCATTCGGGTCGGCTTGAGATCACGGGTACTGAATCCAGCTTAGATTTTTTCCAGCGGTATTCATAGGCGGGCCAACCCATTTTAAAATCTTCAAGATTGAGCAATAGCATTGACTTGTTATATCGCGCTCCCACATGTTTGGGATTGATTTCAATGGCCCTGTCATAACTCTTGATTGCCGCCCTCAACTCGCCTTTTGCACGCAGAGCAGCGCCCATATTATTGCAAGATTTATCATGGCTTGGCATAATCTGCAGTGCCTTCTGGAGATTATGTATAGCAGGGTCCAAATCCCCTTTTTCAACCAAAGCGCTGCCAATATTAAAATAGGTTTCTGCGCCACCGGGTTTGATTTTTAGGGACTTCCTATAATATTTTACTGCAGGATCAAATTGCTTTTTATCCACCAACGCTAACCCTAAATTATTATAGGTCACTGCATTGCCAGGTTGAAATTTCATCGCCTTCTGATAGTTTTCTATCGCAGCATCAGGATCACCCTTTCTTCTGAGAGCATTTCCAAGATTATTATAAACTTCGGAACTTTCTGGGCTGATTTTCAGAGCTTTTAGATAGATGTCTATAGCAATTTCATATTTTCCAAGTGCTGAATTCGCCACACCTACGACATTCAAAACCCTATGAGACTTTGGGTATCTTTTAATAATTTCTTCTGATTCCGATAAAACCTCTGCATATTTCTTCATCGTACAAAGGTTTACCAATTCAAGCAATTTTTCCTTAGGCACCTCCTCATTGGATGAGATTTGAGGGTTTATGCCTGACTTCAGCCGTTGATACCCCTGAATCGCCTTTGCATTTTTTGGGAATTTTGTAAGTATTTGCTGATAAATCATTTCTGCTGCGGCAAGATTACCCGACTTAAGGTGTTTTTCTGCCTTAGAAAGGGATTTGTGAACTGATGAAGTCATAATCCAACCTTAGTTTAAAATTTATTCTGAAATTCTGGTCGTACTGGTTCAGGTTTATGCGCGTCTTAGGGAACGCTTTAGAAGAAGTTAAAAATTTCGAAAAAAACCCTGAGTATAAAAAGTAATATGGGATGTATGTGCCCTGTTATCCCGCCACTTTCCATCCTTTCTTTTCATAAACCGTTAAATTTTAACCTCACGCAGATTGGCCATACCTGCGGTCAAGATTATCACAACAGACGCAGCAGGCTGAGATGCCTGTCAATATAGGCTTTACGCACCTGTTTTGGCGGCCGCAGATCTATCCGAAGCCCCTCGATCAATGACGGGTCGGGTTTGCCAAAAAATTGGTCTGCCTCGGCGGTGGCAAATCCTGCAATCTGCGTGGCTTCCATCCAAGCACTCATTTTATCGGCCTTTTTGATCTGTCGCTTTGTCGCCACAGGCAATTTTGCCGGCAATCCAAAGCGCAGATGTATCGCCCCAGTCAACCGCTCGTCCAGATCCCCATAACCGGCCCCCATCGCGGCTTTGACCGGTGAAATCATATCGCCAATAACGTATTCTGGCGCGTCGTGTAATAGCGCAGCAAGGCGCCATTTAACAGGGGAACCGGGGCAAAGCCGGTGATAAATCATCTCGACCAACAGCGAATGCTCGGCCACCGAATAAGCAAAATCGCCCTGTGTCTGGCCATTCCAGCGCGCCACAAACGCCAACCCGTGGGCAATGTCTTCGATCTCGATATCCAAAGGGGTCGGATCCAGCAGGTCGAGCCGGCGACCCGACAGCATGCGTTGCCATGCACGGGGTTGTTTCATCTGTCCCTCATCATTTTTCCAACTTGGTGCCATAGCCCAAACCCCAGACGCAAGGACAGATTAGTCGGTCGTCGCGGGCCACACACCGCTTTTACGGGCGCGGACGTGCAGAAACAACGGCACTATCAGGTTGTCGGCCAGATCAGAACAAACTTCGACCTCGGCGGCTGTTGCTCGCGGCTCTTGTAGAGCTTCCAACTCAAACCCAGCAGCGATCACGCTGTTAATCCAGCTTGAAATTGGCTGGTGAAAGCGCGGGGTAATAAACTTTGCGTGCCGGGCCTTGATATCATCCGGGGCGGCGCCAAACGTCCAAGATTGCTCTTCTCCAGCACAAGATGTGAAATATTTTCCCGATGAGCGACCGATCGGATCGCCGTTCTCATCACATATTTTCTGGCTGCCAATGGCGGTAAAACAGGGGTGCAAAATCGAAAATTGCAAAAACCCGCCGGGCTTGAGCACCCGGTAAGCTTCGTCCAGTGCCCGATCCAGATCATCGACATCCATTAACGACATAAACGCAACCGCAAAATCAAAAGATGCCTGTGCAAACGGCAATTCTTTGCAATCGGCGAGATGAAATTCAATATCCAAGGGTGTATGCTGCTCGGCTTCCCGAGCATGGCGTATAAATGTGGGCGCAAAGTCTATACCGAACATCTTGGCGCCTTTTCCGGCCAGCACTCTGGTATTTCCAGCCTCGCCACACCCGATATCTAGCCCTTTTAAGCCCACAATAGATGGCAAAAAGGTCAAAAAAGCCGGCGTGTTGAGAAAATCGCGGTATACGTCATACCCGGCGCGCGCGAGCACTGTCCAACTTTCGGCATTTTCTTCCCAACGTTTTAAAACCGGATTATCCGCCATGACTGTATGCTTTCAATATGATAAAAATACAACCTTAGGGATATTAATTCATGTGGTCAAATGCTGCTTTACTTTACAACATTGTCCTGTGGACTAACTTGTGTTAGCGCACCCGGTGAACCCCTTGGAGAATTTAGATGAGCAGCGATTACATCGTAAAAGATATCAATCTGGCCGAATTTGGCCGTAAGGAATTAAATATTGCCGAAACCGAAATGCCTGGATTGATGGCACTGCGAGCCGAATATGGTGACAGCAAACCTCTCAAAGGCGCGCGGATTGCCGGATCATTGCATATGACGATCCAAACCGCTGTTCTGATTGAGACATTGGTGGCGTTGGGTGCCGAGGTGCGCTGGGCATCTTGCAACATCTTTTCAACCCAAGATCACGCAGCAGCCGCAATCGCCGCAAGCGGCACGCCGGTCTTTGCAATCAAAGGCCAATCACTTGTCGAACATTGGGATTATCAGGACCGCACCTTTATGTTTGACCAAGGCGGGGCAAACATGATCCTCGATGATGGCGGGGATGCCACGCTTTATGTTTTACTGGGCGCCCGGGTAGAAAACGGTGAGACCGATCTGATTGCGGTGCCCACATCCGAAGAGGAAGAAGCCGTCTTTGCTCAGATTAAAAAGCGGATCGCGGCCAGTCCAGGGTGGTTTACAAAACAGCGCGAAATGATCCGAGGCGTATCAGAAGAAACCACAACCGGGGTGCACCGCTTATATGAATTGGTCAAGTCCGGGCAACTGCCGTTCCCGGCAATCAATGTCAACGACTCGGTGACCAAATCCAAGTTTGACAACAAATATGGCTGTAAGGAATCGCTGGTCGACGGCATCCGTCGCGCCACCGACACGATGATGGCGGGCAAAGTGGCCGTTGTCTGTGGCTATGGCGATGTTGGCAAGGGGTCTGCCGCCTCGCTGCGCGGCGCAGGCGCGCGGGTGAAAGTTACCGAAGTTGATCCGATCTGTGCGCTGCAGGCTGCGATGGATGGCTTTGAAGTTGTCCTTTTGGAAGATGTCGTCGACAGCGCTGATATTTTCATCACCACAACCGGCAACAAAGACGTTATCCGCATCGAGCATATGCGCGACATGAAGGATATGGCAATCGTTGGAAATATCGGCCATTTTGATAACGAAATTCAGGTGGCAAACCTGAAAAATCACAAATGGACCAATATCAAAGAGCAGGTCGATATGATCGAGATGCCGTCGGGCAACCGGATTATTCTACTGTCCGAAGGGCGTTTGCTGAACTTGGGCAACGCTACAGGTCATCCATCTTTCGTGATGTCGGCGTCCTTCACCAATCAGGTTCTGGCGCAGATTGAACTGTGGACCAAGAACGACGCTTATAAAAATGATGTGTATATCCTGCCCAAACATCTGGATGAGAAAGTTGCACGGCTGCATCTTGATAGAATTGGTGTCAAACTGACTACTCTAGCCAAAGATCAGGCCGATTATATTGGTGTCACAACTGAAGGGCCGTTCAAACCAGAACACTACCGGTATTAGGCTGCTATAGCCCCGCCTTTTTGGCGGGGTCTGCGCATTGTCGAAAGCGTGCTGCCCGATCAAACCGCCAATGATTATCATATTTGACAGGTATTCTAAATACTAATCATTTGCCCAAACCATCTGAATATCCTATGGTCTATGAACCGAGCTAGGACGGCCGGGACTTTTCCGATAACGCGTTAGGTGCTTGGGGAGCATACGGGGTGACGGAGGGTTTCGGCAGTGGCTGAAACCCTCCGATACTTACCTAAACGGTGCGTTTCCTATCCCAGTAAATCGATAGGTTTGATAACGCGACTGCGTCACTGGTTTCAACCTCAGTCACCGCGATGCATATCACAAATAATCTGCCAGTGTTCGGCACTGACGGGTTGCACGGACAATCGCGGATTATTCACCAGCATCATCGTTGCCAAACGTGGGTCTTTTTTGATCATCGCCAACGTGACCGGCGGGTCGACCGCCGACAGGCTTTTAATGTCCACACACTCCCAACGTGAATCGTCGCTCGTGCTGTCGGGATGCGAGACCGCAATCACCTCAACAATACCAACAATCGCTTTTTGCTTTTGCGAATGGTAGAAAAATCCCTGATCTCCCAACGCCATTTGACGCATGAAATTCCGTGCCTGATAATTGCGCACGCCATCCCATTCCTCGCCCTTTTCGCCTCGGGCGGTCTGATCGTGCCATCCCCAGGTATCTGGCTCGGATTTAAACAGCCAATACTGCATCTCATAAAACCTTTGCTATTTATGACTTAGGATTTACTCTTCTTTTAGTGGCCGGGACAACAGCATTTCCATGGCCTGTGAAATATCTATAGTGCCCTCCAACAACCCGACCACCGCCGCAGTGATTGGCATTTCGATCTGCATATCTCGCGCTCGGCTCAAAGTCGCCCGGGCAGTGGCAGCCCCCTCGACAGTAATCTTGGGGTCAAATTCAACACCCTGACCCAGCGCAACGCCAAACCGATAATTGCGTGACGCCTGGGTGCTACAGGTCAGCGTCAGATCGCCAAACCCTGACAGACCGGCAAGTGTTTCAGGTCGCGCGCCCAGTGGTAGGGCCATCCGTTGCATTTCGGCATATCCGCGGGTCATTAACGCCGCACGGGCGCTGTCGCCCAAGCCAGCCCCCATCGCCGCACCACATGCGATGGCAATGACGTTTTTAATCGCACCGCCCAGTTCAGCCCCAATTGTGTCTGTCGTACGATAGAGCCGCAGGTTTGAGGTTGTGAGTTGTTTCTGCAGTTGCTGGCCAATTGCATCATCGGCGCTGGCAAGTGTCAGCGCCGTTGGTAAGCCGCAAGCGATATCATGGGCAAAACTGGGGCCGGTCAACAATGCGCTTTGACAACTTGGAACAACGTCTTGCAAGATTGCCAACGGACCCAGATTACTGGACTGTTCGATCCCCTTGCAACACACCACCAAGATTTTGCCTTCGAGACCTGTGCCATAACCCTCTATTAGCTGTCGCAAGGTCTGCATCGGCACCGCCAGCAGCAACGTCTGCTGCGCTGCAACCTGATTGAAATCCGCCGTTGGCTTCAATGCGATTGGCAGCGAAGTGCCAGGCAGATACCGACTGTTTTCCCGGCGCATCTGCAAATCGCCTATATGGGACTTATTGCGTCCCCAGAGGCTAACTTCAGGATGTTTTCCGCTCAGAGAGACGGCCAGTGCCGTCCCAAATGCACCAGCACCGATAATCCCGACACTCACGCTTTTGCACCTTTTTTGCCGCTGCCCAGCAAGGCCGGACTGGTGCGGTCAAGTGGCCAGCGGGGGCGCGCGGATAGGTCCATTTCATCACACATGCCAAGGCGAAACCGCTCAAGTCCGACGTAGGCGATCATCGCCGCATTATCGGTACAAAGCGCCAGAGGAGGTGCATTAAAATCGACCCCCTTGGCTGCACAGACTGTCTCAAGCCGGGTTCGAATTGCATGATTGGCCGCAACCCCCCCCGCCACGGCAAAAACCGGCTTTAAGGGGGTCGACTGCAAATAAACCGCAATCGCACGGTCAGTTTTCTCGGCCAAGACATCAGTGACAGCGGCTTGAAATCCCGCGCATAGATCGAATCGATCGATCACGGTCAGGCCGCCATTTTCCGCAATGATCTGATCGCGACTACGCCGCAAGGCCGTTTTCAACCCCGAAAACGACAGATCACACCCCCGCCTGTCCAGCAGTGGCCGTGGCAGCCGGAACCTGTCTGGATCGCCAAGCTTGGCCTCGGCTTCAACTGACGGACCACCAGGCTGTGACAGGCCCAAAAGACGGGCTGTTTTATCAAACGCCTCGCCCGGGGCATCGTCAATCGTACCTCCCAACCGGGTAAAACTGTCAACGCCCTCGACCAGCAGAAACTGGCAGTGGCCACCAGACACCAGAAGCATCAGATAAGGATAGTCCACCGCATCGGTGAGACGCGGGGTCAGCGCATGGCCTGCCAAATGGTTAACGCCGATTAAAGGCTTCCCCGATCCCGCACAAAGCCCCTTGGCACACATCACCCCCGACAACACACCACCGATCAAACCCGGCCCGGCAGTGACTGCGACAGCATCCATTTCGCCCAGATCAAGAGCGGCATGATCCAAGGCCTCTTCGACGCATAAATCGAGCTTTTCAGCATGGGCACGGGCGGCAATTTCGGGCACAACACCCCCAAAGTCCCGGTGCAGTTCTGACTGACCATGAACAACGGATGCCAGAATTTCTGGCCGATTTCCCGCTGTGTGACGCACGACTGCCGCTGCGGTGTCATCGCAACTGCTTTCTAATCCCAAAATTGTCAGTGTCTGGTTCATTGCTGTTTCCATTGCGTGCCTCACTCAGGGCAGGTAACATCTGTTTAGGTTTCAAACAATCCCGACGGTAGTATGACAGACAGGCGCATTGCATTGCTTTTGACCCGGCCACTTGCGCAATCAAAGGGGTTTGTAAACTTATTTGAAGGGGTGTCTCAGCCCAGCCCCGTACACATATGTATCTCACCGCTGTTTGAGATTATATTTCAGGGCCCACTACCGGATATGTCGCCCTATCGCAGCCTGATCTTCACATCAAGCAATGGTGTTCGGGCATTTTCGCAGCTTAAACCAAGCAGTATATTGCCCAGCTTTACCGTGGGAAAAGTGACCGCCGAGACCGCTATTTCCGTGGGATTGCCAGCACAAATGTTAGGGCTGGATGTGCAGGATTTTACCGAGGCAATACTGTCCTTGAAGCCCGAAACACCCTGTCTGCATCTGCGGGGCGATATAAGTCGCAGCGCATTGGCCACCCAGCTCTCAAACGCAGGCCTCGCCACAGATGAGGCCATTGTCTATCGTCAGCGCGGGCTCCCACTGACGGAAGAGGCTCAACAGATTTTACTTGGAACCGACCCCGTTATTGTACCACTGTTTTCGCCACGCAGCGCACAGCGTTTTAGAGCTGAATTCGTAAAGACAAGCGGAACTGCGCCGATTTACGGGGTCGCACTGAGTAAGGCTGTTGCTACCGAGATGTCTGGTATAAATCTGGCGGATCTCGTCGTGGCAGAGCAACCCACCGCTACAGCAATGGGAAAGGCAATTAATAACTTGGTCGCGACATTGATTCATCTTGAGCGTGCACCGGTTACAAAGTAAAGTAATAGAAATCAGAAGGGGTTTTTCAGTGTCAGCTTCCAAGAACACAAAGAAAACGCCAAGTAAGCAACCCGGTCCAACAGATCGCGACAAATCTGTCGATACTGCGTCTGTAGAAGACAGTGCGCTCAAAGCCAGCGACTTATCTTCAAACGAGAGTGCCGTGTTACTGGATCAAGCGGACACCGGCGCCGCAGAGACTGTGGAACCTGAAGCATCAGAGAACGCTAAAAACAACAACAACATCAAAGCGCAGTCTTCAAAGCCAAATCAACCTGTGCCACAGCCAGCGCAGAGGTCACAATTTTTTGGATTTTTGGGTTTTATGTTTGCTGGCCTGCTCGTGGCGCTGGCAAGTTTCGGGGGGGCGCAATATTCTTCCGGCAACTGGCCGTTTAAACGCACAGAAACAGATTTCGAGGCGCGCCTTGCCGCACAATCGAACGAGATTTCCGCACTGAACGCAGTTATTGCCAGTTACGATGATACCACAGCCCTACAAGACCTGCAGGCGCAGATTGACAGCATGCGCACAATTGTAACAGATCTGGCAGCTTTGCAGGTCGAACTAGAGCAATTATCCGGTGTTCAGAACCAGACAATTGACCGAGTTGCAGCCCTTGAAGAAGAACTGACCAGCCAATCGGGTGTCAATCCGGCTTCGACTGCCGAGATCACGCGCTATTCCACAGCGCTCAGACAGGCGCAAACCCAAATTTCAGAGCAGAAAAAAGCACTGGCTGACCAAAAAGCAGACCTTGCTGAACTGAGTACAGCGGTTGAAATGATGCAACAAGAGACCAAATCGGCCACGCACCAAAGCCTGACACATGGCACAATTTCCCAAGTGATTGGCGCGTTGGAAAGCGGCGCGCCCTATGCCTTTGCAATCGCAGGTCTGCAGGATTTTGAAAACTTTTTATCACCAGCATTGGTGGCGGCAGCTCCCTATGGGGTGCCGACTGCAGATGTGTTGGCCCGGGCTTTCCCTGAACAATCCCGCACAGCACTGATCGCTGCGCGCACCACCGGTACACCACAGGTCAGCGGTTCAAACCGGGTTGGTGATTTCCTGCGCAGTCAACTTGGTATGCGCTCGATAACACCACGCGCTGGTAATGATCCGGATGCGGTGTTGTCACGCGCCGAGGCCGCAATTCGAGCAGGGCAAGTATCGAACGCTCTGAGCGCTTTGACGGCACTTCCCGAAAGCGCCCGAACATCTATGGCAGAATGGATTGAACAGGCTGAATTACGACAGGCAGCTCAGCTGGCCGTGGCAGCATTGAGCCAGCGATTGCAAAAGGATTGATATCTTAAATGCTTTGGTCGCTGGTTAAAATTGTATTTTTTATTACCTTGATCGCAGTGTTAGCACTGACCGCTGGCGCATTAATGGAAACCAGTGGGGGGCTTCAAATCACATTTTCGGGGTTTGAATTTACGCTTGCGCCACTACAGACAGCCATCCTTACGGTGGTTTTACTGGTGCTGATTTGGCTGATATTGAAAATTCTATCGTTTATGATGGCCGTTTTGCGGTTTCTCAATGGGGATGACACTGCAGTTTCACGGTATTTTAACCGCAACCGAGAACGCAAAGGGTTTCAGGCCCTCTCCGAGGGTATGATGGCATTGGCATCAGGGGAAGGTCGTCTGGCCCTGGCCAAGGCCTCTAAAGCGGAAAAATATCTGGGCCGGCCCGAATTGACCAATTTACTTACCGCCCAAGCCGCAGAAATGGCAGGGGATAGGCGCAAAGCAGAGGCTGTCTATAAAGAACTGATACAGAATACGACGACACGCTTTGTCGGGGTGCGCGGTATTATGAAACAAAAGCTGGCCGATGGCGATACACAGACCGCTATGAAACTCGCTGAGCATGCATTTGGTTTGAAACCCGGCCATGAAGACACGCAAGATGTGTTGCTGAAATTACAAGCCAACAGCGAGGATTGGTCCGGAGCGCGCAAAACGCTGGGTGCAAAGCTCAAACACGGCAACCTGCCGCGCGACATCCACAGAAGACGCGATGCCGTTCTTGCTCTGTCTGAAGCCTATGAAGCAACAGACGACGCTCAAGCCGCTCATGCGGCCGCGATTGAGGCCAATCGCCTGTCGCCAGATCTGGTGCCAGCCGCAGTTTTGACGGCACAGGGCTACATCACCCAGTCCAAGCCACGTTATGCGGTACGAGTTTTAAAAACGGCCTGGCAAGTGCAGCCACATCCCGATTTAGCCGCCGCTTTCGCACAGATCGTTCCCGACGAAACCCCTATTCAACGGATCAAACGGTTTCAAATTTTAATCAAACTTCATCCCGACCACCGAGAAACCTGCCTGCTTCTTGCCGAATTGTATATCAGCGCCGAAGACTTTCCCGCCGCAAGGCGTGCGCTTGGAGCCTTGGCAGAAGAGGCGCCTGACGTGCGGTCCCTGACGATAATGGCAGCAATTGAGCGGGGCGAAGGCAGCTCTGATACCATCATTAAGGGCTGGCTCGCGCGCGCAATCACGGCGCCGCGCGGCCCACAGTGGGTGTGTGAGACCTGTAACAGCTTGCAAACCGAGTGGTCTGCTATCTGTCCAAATTGTGACAGTTTTGACAGCCAGAGTTGGAAAACGGCCCCTGCGCTGCACGACCCTGTAACGCCTGGATCGGAGATGTTGCCGCTGATTATTGGCGCACTGGAAGACCAAGCCGAGCCGCAAGAGTACACGGCGGAGACAGCACCGCAAGAGACCTCGTCGGCGACGGAAAAAACAGATACGGCGGCGGCGGCAGATCTCTCAAGGCCAAACGGCGATAGAAATATTTAGGGCCACAACGGCTTTGTTGCACAAATCGACTGATGGGTGGGCATCCCTTCCCCCGGACGGACTTAGCCTGTTGGCTCAGTGACAGGTATGACCAGAGCCATATAACGGTTGAGGACAGCGATGGGGATTTGGATGTCCGTGACCTGCCCTTCGAAGTCCGTCGTCCTCAGCGACTGGCTGAGTTGTTTTATAAATGCATCTTCGTTTCGGCACGGCTTTGGCGGTGGTATCTACACCACCGTCGCCACACGGTGCGGCTCAGACATCGCTGCGTCCTGACCGTTTTGTTTCAGGCAGTGGCTCCGGTGCTCGTCGGCTTCCAAGGTTTGGCGATCTAGCGCAGCGGGATCACCGCATGGGCGTGTCGGACGGCAACCGCCTCGTGGCATTTGCGCGGGTCGTAAGCGGTTTCTGTCGTGACGGACCCCAACCTCTGTTCAGATGGGATTTGATCGAGCAACTCAGGCAGCATGAGAGCACCGCCTACATTGCTTGTCGCGACCTTTCCAGCCCGAGCGTAAAATGTTTCCTCATCGATCCCACTGGGTATCTTGCGCCATATCCGGCGTTTAAGGCCCCCGTCTTTGCGAGTGTTCCATTCGCCTTCACCCTTGTGCCGGTACTATCGATCAAAAGGTTGAGTGGGCTAGGGCAGCCCTGATATGCAGGCTCACGTTCAGTGTCTTCTCGCGGCGACACAGGGTGCTGAGATCCGACACTGCCCAGTCCAGATCGACCAAGATCCGCGCCGGTTCAAGCTATCACTGAAAAACGATCAATTCATGGTTTTGTACTTCGTGGGGGACCAGCTGCTTATGCCCTCCAGTTATCATGCTGGATTCATACAGTGAATTCGTCAAACCTATTTGTGCAACAATGCCCGGTACTCTGAAAAGCGTTATAGACATGATAAAACGCGCAAAAGACGCTAAAATACTACTTTGATATCTCTTATACTTTCATTTGTGTCGTAAAATCATTCAGGGATAGTTTCGTTTGGATTTTATGGCTGGACCATCAGGCCCGGTCTGTAGTTGCAGCAACACCTTTGGCGGACTCAACGCCGTCAGATCAAGACAGCCCCAAGGAGCCCGTAACCGCACGTTAAACCCTTTGTAACCACCGGTCCCACTGTGGCCTGCGCCTCATAGTATAGTAAAGTATCGTCCACCCGCACATGAGGCGATCGTAAACTTAGACAAAACCCAATTATACATTGACTCTTGACTTGGTGCGCCAAAAGCATCGCGCTTAAAATCACCGGGTAATCTTATAGTTTGAAAAAACATCGTCATGTAAGAACGCAGGCTATAACATAAGGACCAGAAATCGATGGACTGCGCGCTCTAGCCATCTTGGGAGTTGTTTTGTTCCAAGTTGACCTAAACAAATGTCCAGCGGCTTTGCAGGTGTTGATGTCTTCTTCGTCATCTCAGGCTACCTTAATGGAGACAAAATTTTAGCTGGCCTGAGGAACAATAGTTTAAACGGTGATTTGAGGACAATCCATATTCATTAACTTTAGACCAGATGAAGCTTTTAAAGACTATGAGAAAAATTGCTCTGTTATCGGTAAGGCCCACAGCTCAAACCTAGGGTTTTCAAAGTGTGTGACGATCTAATTATAGAATTAACTTGGGGCGTTATGTCACTTGGGCATAGGTTTAAGGACGATCTGTACCCTCTGTCTTTGGAAGATATTAAATTCTTAAAGGACCACGAGAAACACAGAATTTTCTAGGGTCAGGAGCCATCAATCACTTGTGGATTTAAGAGTGCTCTGAATTGATGTCCTCCGAAATCGGACGGTTAACATGACGGATCATTTTTGGCTTAACGAAGAACAGTTGGCGCGGATCAAGCCTTATTTCCCTTTGTCACATTGGGTGCCTCGTGTCGATGACCGCAAAGTTGTCAACGGCATCATCCACGTGATCAGAAACAGATTGCGTTGGCAGGATTCACCGGATGTTTATGGACCACATAAAACTCTGTGTAACAGGGTCATACGTTGGTCGAAGATAGGCGTTTTTGACTATATTTTCGCTGCGTTGGTTGCCAAAAATAGTCCGCCTGATCGCCTGATGATCGACGCCACCCACCTCATAGCGCACCGCACGGCTTGCAGTTTGGTAAAAGGGGGATGTTCCCCGCGCTATCGACCACACCAAGGGCGGGCTGAACTCTAAGCCGCACGCGGTTTGCGACGGTGAAATTCGCCCAGTGCTGCTATTGCTGACCGAGGGGC
>ERZ802819.305-NODE-305-length-33607-cov-9.58563_pt1 | contig 33607 bp, 26 predicted proteins | sample MGYA00345647_ERZ802819 | MGnify/ENA primary metagenome ERZ802819 (study PRJEB30503, sample SAMEA104212355) | marine metagenome | biome: Westerlies Biome; feature: [SRF] surface water layer (ENVO:00010504) within the epipelagic zone...; material: water...
ACGCAACTGGAAACAGCGGATGTTGTTGCTGCTTGGTTGCGTGCGGACGCGGTGATGTTAGTGGTTACGCCTCACGGGCCAACGGGCTCGTTGGCAGACTGTCTCGGTAATAATCTAACCACTAGTGCGCGCACGGGTTGGTCCTATATTAATCGTCTGCGGGGCGAGGCGCCGCTGCAGATGCCTCGGTATCAGTCGGGCTATGTGGGCGGTATTGCCGGCTTCATTGCCGCGGCAGCCGCCCTGCGCCGTCGTAGTGATGACGTAAATCCGGAGCGGGTGGATGTCAGCGAGGTAGAAGCGTTCGCGCATACCGTACATCCCTGGGGCATCATGTCGATCTATGCGGGTATGGACGACTCTTATGGCCCAGTTGGTTGGCGGCCGCGGGGTGCTCCGGGGCCTTTATGGGACTCCAGCGATGGGCGCATGCATCTGGCCATTGGTGATTTCCATCATTGGACCGAAGCAATGGATATTCTGGGTTTGCCCGATATCGCCCGGCAGCCGGAGTTAATCCCTGATTTAGGGCGGCATGGTCAGAATTTGCAGCCGGTTTTTTCGGCGGTCGCTGAAACGCTCCCTAAGATGGATCGATGGGACGTATTTTTTAAATTGGCGGACCTACGTTGTGTCGTCGGAGTGATGCAGGACACTGCGGATTTGCTGATTGATCCGCAGTTCGCAGCCCGCGAATACTTGGTGGAAACCGAGGTGGACGGTAAATCGGTGGTTACTGCTGGCGCCCCCTTTAAGCTCTCCCCTGCACCTTGGAAATTAGTTCGGCCTGCGCCGACAGCAAGGAATGAATACACGACGTTCAACTCGCCCTCCCGGTTTCAGTCTATCGAAACGGCTAAAGTCGGGCAGCAAACGTCGCATGCAAGCTTGGCTAAAGGTCGTGCGGAATCGTCTACGTCTGAAGGGAGCGCGAATAACCCGGCGCAAGGCGCGGGTCCGCTGGCGGGCTTGCGCGTGCTAAGTTTGGGTCAGGCCTGGTCGGGCACTTTTGGATCGGAGATCTTTTCACTGCTCGGTGCTGATGTGGTGCAACTTGGTGGCCTGCAACGTCCAGATGTGTGGCGTCGCGTACGCAACGAAGTGCCAGCTGGAGTTTTTGATCAGACTCGCGAGCAGCACCCCTTAAACACCTCGTCACTCTATAATGCGGTGAATCTGAATAAGCGTGAGGTGACCCTCAACTTAAAAGACCCTCGAGGCATGGACTTGTTTTGGCGTCTTTTGCCCAAGTTTGATGTCTTGCTAGATAATTTCCGTGCGAGTGTCATGCCCTCGTGGGGAGTGACTTTAGAGAAACTCCATGAGCTACGCCCCGGCATGATTTGGGCGTCTATTTCCGGGTATGGAACCAGTGGTCCTTTTAGTGCCTACCCTGCAAACGGTGCCAGCACCGAACCTATGTCGGGTTTTTCCTCGCTCCATGGCTATGCTGGCGACCCAGGTATGAACACCGCAGGTCTTTATCCCGACCCGCTGTCAGGATACATGGTGGCAAGTGGGGTGATGGCCGCATTGCATCAACGCGATCGAACCGGCGAGGCTCAGCGCGTTGATCTTGCCATGATGGAGGCGATGACCGCGGTCTGTGGTGACGCTTTGATGGAATATCAGCTTACCGGTGAGGTGCCCGGGCCTGCCGGCAACCGGCACCTTCGAATGGCGCCACACAACTATTTTCAGTGTCAGCACGATCAATGGCTGGCGCTTGCAGTTGAGTCAGAGCAACAGTGGCATGCTCTGGCAAATATCGTTGGCGGCGCTTTGCGAGAGTCAGTATGGTCATCAGAGGCATTCCGCAAACAGCATGAGGAGCAATTGGAAACTTTGCTGGCGGCGTGGTGTTTCACCCAAGATGTGCACGACCTAGAAGTACGTTTGTGTCGCGCGGGCGTGGTCGCGGCTCGAGTCATGCCTTTGCATGAACTTTATACGAACAAAGGCAGTGCTTTGTGCCAAAGTGGCTTTATCCAGAGTGTTCATCATGCCGAAGGCGGACCGTCTTTGTTGCCATCCGAGCCTTGGCATTTTTCTGCTTCAGCGCCGCTGGACTTAAAGCCGTCACCCCGAGTGGGTGAGCACAGCCGCGAGGTTTTGGTTGAGGAGCTTGGCCTCTCAGAGGACGACTACAACGCATTAGTTGCAGCTAAGGTCACGGGCACGTTGGGCTACTACTAGTTATATTAGAAGAAAGTAACACGGAGGTTCGGCATGAGTTTTAGGGGGATTTTGATTGCAAATCGCGGTGAGATTGCGATTCGCATTGCGCGAGCTGCGCAAGATTTAGGGTTACGTACCGTCGCGGTTTACTCAGACGACGACGCGCTCAGTTTGCATACGCAGATCGCGGACGAAAAAATTCGGCTGGAAGGCGCAGGTGCTGCAGCCTACCTCAATATGGAGGGCGTTATAGCTGCTGCTAAGCAGGCTGATTGCGACGCGATCCATCCAGGCTATGGCTTTCTCTCCGAGCAGGACGCCTTTGCCCAACTGTGTACCAATGCAGGGATTAAGTTTATAGGTCCCAGCGCTGAGCACTTGAGTTTGTTTGGAGACAAGGCGCGTGCCCGTGCCGCGGCGATAGCGGCTGGTGTGCCGGTGATGCCTGGGCTCGATCGCTCGGTCACCCTAGCAGAGGCGCAGGCCTTCTATAAGGAACATCCCGATGGAATCATGATTAAGGCGCTGGCCGGTGGTGGCGGTCGAGGTACTCGTGCTGTGACCGAAAGCGATCAGTTAGAAGCTTTATTTGAACGTTGCCGGTCCGAAGCCAAGGCTGCGTTTGGCATTTCGGACGTCTATGTCGAAGCATTTATGCCTAAGGCTCGCCATGTTGAAGTGCAGATCATCGGTGACGAACTTGGCTCGGTGAGCAATCTTGGCGAGCGCGAGTGTTCCGCGCAGCGGCGTAATCAAAAGGTCGTAGAGATAGCGCCCGCACCGGCGCTAGACGATGCGCTGCGGATTCGCATTATTGAAGCCGCCACTAAATTTGCGGAGCAGGAGAGCTATCAAAGTCTGGGTACTTTTGAGTTCCTTGTGAGCACTTCATCTGAATCTCCCGAATTTGTGTTCATCGAGGCGAATGCTCGGCTTCAGGTAGAGCATACGGTTACTGAGGCGGTTACAGGCTTTGATTTGGTCCAAAGCCAGATACAGGTAGCTATGGGCGCAAGTCTTGAATCTTTGGGTTTAGCTGCGCCCGCACAACCACGCGGATTTGCCGTTCAAGCGCGAGTAAACATGGAAACGCTGGGTGCCGATGGTGGTGTTTTGCCTAGTTCCGGAACTTTGAATGCCTATGAGCCGCCGAGCGGCCCTGGTGTCAGAGTAGATGGCTTTGGCTATGTGGGCTATCAGACGTCGACGGCGTTCGATTCTCTGCTAGCGAAGGTGATTGTTGGACATAGCGCGCCGAATTTTACGGCTGTTTGTGCGAAAACTCTGCGCGCGCTAGCCGAGTTTCGGATTGAGGGCGTGAATACCAACATCGAATTTTTGATGAACTTAATTAGCCACGCTGATTTTCAAAGTGGCGACATTCACACCCGATGGGTTGATGTAAACATGGCATCGCTGGCAGCGCCGGCGCAGGCGCGGCAGCGGTTTTTAGGTGCTCAGGCGGAGCCTGTGGGAAGTGGCTTTGCTGGTGCCAAAGTCGATACATCAGATCCGTTGGCGTTATTCGCCCATGATGCTGAAGTTAAATCTCGACAAAACGCCGTAGCCGAGGTTGCGCCGGCCATAGCTGGCCCCAACGGTTCCAGCGCAGTGAGTTCGCCTATTCAGGGCACAATTGTCAGCATCGATGTTGCTGCTGGGGATGAAGTGCGCGCAGGTCAGCAATTAGCGGTGGTTGAAGCCATGAAGATGGAACACGTCATTGCTGCAGAGCACGACGGCATTGTGCGTCAGGTGACCATGGCTGCCGGTGATGTGGTGCGCGAGGCGTATCCCATCGTTTTTGTTGAGGAAGCCGCGGTGACCGGTGGTCAGGTGGCTGAATCAGAGGCCGTTGACCTTGATCATATCCGCGACGATTTGCAGGAAAACTTTGATCGCCACGCTTTTACACTTGATGAAAATCGGCAAGAAGCGGTGGCTAAGCGCCATGCGCGTGGTGGTCGGATGCCGCGGGAAAATATCTCCGAGTTGATGGATCCTGATTCGTTTAAGGAGTACTGGCCGCTCGTGGTCGCGCGTCAGCATAAGCGTCAAGACATGGAGACCTTACGTGAGCGTACTCCAGGAGACGGGGTGGTAGCCGGCACAGGCACTATAAACGCGGATCTGTTTGGTGACGAAGCAGCACGCGCTATGGTAGTGCACTACGATTACACAGTGCTGGCGGGGACTCAGGGCGCGCGTAATCACTACAAGCAGGACCGGATGTTTGAGTTAGCCCTGCGGTTTCGTATGCCAATCGTGCTTTTCGGCGAGGGCGGTGGTGGGCGCCCGGGTGATGATTCCACTGGCCCTGCGGTGGCGTTTGATACCCATACGTTCACTCAGTTTTCGAAGCTCTCTGGCGCGGTGCCTATGATCGGTGTAAACCACGGCCGCTGCTTTGCTGGCAATACCGCACTGCTCGCCTGTTGTGATGTGATTATCGCGACCAAGGACTCGACCATTGCCATGGGCGGTCCAGCAATGATCGAGGGTGGCGGCCTCGGTATTTACACGCCAGAGGAAGTGGGTCCGATGTCGTTTCAGGTGCCAAACGGTGTGGTCGATATTTTGGTCGACGATGAGGCGGAAGCGGTGCGAGTGGCCAAACAGTACTTGTCTTATTTTCAGGGTTCGGTAGATACATGGGAGGCGCCAGACCAGCGCAAATTGCGCCATGTCGTGCCGGAGAATCGTCTGCGTCTTTACGATATGCGAGAAATCATCGCTACGGTGGCAGATATAGACTCCGTACTAGAGGTTCGCGCCGGTTTTGGGGTTGGCGTGATCACCTGCTTCATAAGAGTAGAAGGGCGGCCAATGGGGGTAATCGCTAACAATCCGCATCATCTTGCTGGTGCAATCGACTCGGATGCTGCTGATAAAGGCACACGCTTTATTCAGCTGTGCGACGCGTTTGATATCCCAATCCTTAGCCTGATGGACTGCCCTGGAATGATGGTTGGCCCAGATGTTGAGGCGACCGCGCTAGTACGCCACTGTGTACGCATGTTCAATGCGGGCGCCAATTTGACTACGCCCCTTTTTGGTGTGGTTGTGCGCAAGGCTTATGGGCTGGGGGTGCAGGCCATGTGTGGCGCTAGCGCCTTGGTGGGATTTTTTACCGTTGCTTGGCCTACGGCAGAATTTGCAGGCATGAATATAGAAGGCTCGGTTAAGTTGGGTTATCGCAAGGAATTGATGGCGATAGAGGATCCCGACGAACGCGCAAGCGAGTTTAATACTCGAGTGGATCGAGCTTACGAGTCAGCCAAAGCCGTCAACGCGGCAGCGGGTGGCGGTATTGATGATGTAATTGATCCTGCCGAAACACGTTCTTGGGTTGCTGAAAGCTTGAAGCGAGTGCCGCCCAAGCCGCCGCGCACGGAGAAGAAATATCCTTACATCGACACGTGGTAGGTCGCCAGGAATACTGGATGCAGTTAAAAGATCAGCGGTTACCGCGCCGAGCAGTGCTCCTATTCAATTGCTTAGGAGCCCGCGTTATTGCGTAGCATCACCCCGTTGCGTATTCCGGTTAACTCGTTGTTTTCTAATATGACCTTGCCATTAACCAGAGTTTGGCGATAGCCCACGCCGCGTTGAATAAGTCTTGGCGCATTTCCAGGGAAGTCCTCCACTCGCACCGGTTGGCGCTCTTCCACTCGGTTGATATCAAGGACGTTAATGTCCGCTTTTTTGCCTACAGCCAGTGCGCCCCGATCGGCCAAACCCAGTACGCGGTTTTGCTTGGCGGTTAACATGTGAATGGTTTCTTCCAGAGAGTAGGTGCCGGTATCTCGGTACCAATGTGATATGAAGAAACTGGTCCAGCCTGCATCCATAATCATACTAACGTGAGCGCCTGCGTCGCCGACACCGGGTACAACCCAATCAGCGCCCATATAGTTAGGCAGCACAGTTAGGTCTTCATTAACGAATCGAACGTGGAAAAAACCCTTGCCCTCAGATTCAAGCTGTAAGCGCAGCCAGGTTTCCACGGGATGTTCGCCAGCTGCCGCGGCGATATGCGCTAAGGATTGATCTGGCTGGTGCGCGTAGTTAGGTCGGTCCTCGTTGCCCATCCAGAACGTCTTCGTGCAAGGTAGGCCAAACTTCGGTGAGGACAGGGTCTGGCCGATGTGCTCTGCTAGCTCCATGGCCTTGCCGTCTTGAATGAGTTGCTCCCGGAAAGCCTGATCTTTGATTAAAGCGAGTCGCTCGGATACCGGAGTGCGCTGCAATTTTTGCCAGCTCTCACTTTTTGATCGAAGGCTAAACAGTATGACCGTGTTTAGGCCGGACAAAAATCCAGCGGCACGAGGTTGAGTGGTCCCGGTTATATTTAGACCGGCCGCGCGCATTGAGTCGATTGCAGGTTGATAGGCACTGGCGCCGTCCGCGCCGGGCAGCCAGGGCGCGCTAAAGAGCATGTGAGTGCCAGCTGCTTCTAATTGCTTATGCATAATGCGCATTTCTTCGTCTAACGGATGTGCTTCGATTACGCTTTGCATAATGCCGCCGGCGGCCCCAACTTCTTTCGCAATTGCAACCAGCTCCTCTTCCGGAGCAAAGGTGCCTGGAATGCAGCGCCCATCTGGAAGTCGGTGAGCCTTTAGGCGATTAACAGAAAATCCGACCGCGCCCTGTTGTATAGATTGCCCGGCAAGTTTAGCTATTTGGACGATGTCCTCCGCTGTTGGAGCCTCTTCAACAGCGCGTTCACCCATAACGTAGAACCGAGTGGCAGCATGGCCAACTAAAGCGGCGACATTGACTGCAGGTTTACATTGCTCAATTGCGTCGAGATATTCGCCGAAACTAGACCACTGCCAAGAGAGTCCGGATAAAATCGCTTGGCGTGGAATGTCCTCTACCGACTCCATCATTGCCGCCAAGAGTTCTTTATCCTCTGGACGCACAGGTGCAAATGAGACCCCGCAATTGCCCATTAAAATCGATGTCACGCCATGCCAAGATGCCGGGGTGACTAATGGATCCCAGCCAATCTGCGCGTCCATGTGAGTGTGTAGGTCGATAAAGCCAGGGGTAACAACAGCGCCTTCAGCATCTATTTCCCTAGCCCCGCTGGCGTCGACTTTGCCTAATGCAGTGATGGTATCAGCGTCGATGGCGACATCGCCTAAATAGGCGGGATTGAGTAATCCATCGACGATCAGGCCGTTGCGAATAATGAGGTCGTGCGCCATCGGTTCTTCTCCCAAATATTAGGTGGCTTTAGTCATCAGCATATTGCGGCAATCGAGTGTTCGCCCGTAAAATCGTTCACAACCAAGGATAACCTAAAATGAAAGCAGTAGTTTATAACCAACCCGGAGGTCCCGAGGTGTTCCGTTACGAAGAAGTAGCGGATCCACTGTGTGGTCCAAAAGAAGTCAAAATTGACGTTAAGGCCATCTCGATTGAAGGGGGCGACGTGCTCGCCCGCGCATTTATCGATACCGGTGGTAAAGATCAGGTAGTCGGCTACACCGCCGCGGGTGTAATTGCGGAAGTGGGCGAAGAAGTGGACGGTTATAGCGTGGGTGACCGCGTTACCACGCTCGGTGGGGCTGGTTCCCACGCCGAGCAACGCGTGGTGTCGAGTTTCGCTTGTTGGGCTTTGCCGGACAGTGTCTCCTTTGAGTTAGGTGCGTGCATTCCTGTGACCTATGGCACCGCGCATGACGCATTGTTTGAATTTGGTCGTCTTCAGGCGGATGAAACTGTGCTTGTGCAAGGTGGCGCGGGCGGTGTCGGGATCGCTTGCATTCAACTGGCAAAACAAGTCGGCGCAACGGTTTACGCCACTGCCTCGTCCGACGCACGACTGGCGCGTCTTGCGGATCTCGGTCTCGACGAAGGTATCAACTATGTTACCCAGGATTTAACCCAAGAAATCATGCGTCTAACCTCACGCAAGGGTGTGAATTTGGTGGTCGATCCGGTTGGCGGGAAGGTGCTTGAGCAGAGCATTGCTTCGGCTGGGCGTCGCGGACGCATAGTCAGCGTAGGTACAGCCAGTCGAGACTTCAGCAAAATCGATATCGCTGGTCTTGCACCGGGAAATAAGAGCCTCACTGGGGTATTTTTGGGCGCCGAGATGGCGACGCCCCGTGCTCAGGAAATGATGCGCGGTCTGCTCGCACAAATGGGCTCCGGTAGCCTGAGTATGCCGATTGATCAAACTTATCCTTTATCTGAAGCGGCTGCCGCCCACGCTTACATCGAATCTCGACAAGCCGTAGGGCGCGTGATACTGATACCTTAAAGAAATATATTGAAGACGGGGGGAACATGGCGCTTGCAGATTTCTCGCTAGCAGGGAAGAAAGCCATTGTAGTCGGTGGTCGACGTAATATGGGTAAGGGCTTCGCTCTTGGTTTCGCCGAAGCCGGCGCGGATGTAATCGTTACCGACGTGAATAAAGAAGATGGGGCGCTGCAGTCTGTTGCTGACGAGATTGCAAGCATGGGGCGGCGCTCGCTCGCAGTTAAAACTGATATCTCCAAAAAATCTGAAGTCGACGCTCTTGTGGCGCAGGCAATGGATGAATTGGGCGGTATCGATATCCTTATGAACGTGGCGGTTCGCTATCACCGTAAATCTCTCTTGGATCTTGATGATCAAGGCTGGGATGAATTAACTGACGTTAACTTAAAGGGGTATTGGAATACGCATCAGGCCGTTGCGCCGATCATGCAGGCCCAGGGCAGCGGCAGCATTATCAATCTGACCTCTCGCGGCGGTCTGAAAGCGCACGCGGATAAAGGTATGGGTAACTACGCTATTCTCAAAGCGGGTATTGCTATGATGACACGCCAGTACAGCCGTTATCTTGGCCCATCCAATGTCCGCGTTAACGCTATTGCGCCGTCGCTGGTTGAGTGGGAACAGCACCCGGCTGGCGACTTTTATCGCGACAATCCGGATCGAGCGCCCAAACAACCCGCACCGCCGCGGCCGGAAATGAGCGAGCAGGAAAAATTCGAGGCTTGGTCCACCGGGCCAGAAAGCCTGCCGTTGGGGCGCGTGGCGACCTTCGAAGAAATGGCAAATGCCGCGGTATTTTTGGCTTCTGATGCGGCGAGCTATGTCACGGGAGCTATTCTCTGCGTCGACGGCGGCTATATGGCTTAGTTATTGAGGCGAGTTGGTGATCCATTGGCAGCACTTGCTAACAGCTCGCTTAGCAATGCAGCCTTGATAGCCATGTGGAGTTGACCAGTAACGCATCGCAAAAAGAGGTTGAGCATGGGCGAAGATTGGGAACTTAATCATGTAGGCATGACCATCGGTAACCGTAATGCCACCTTGCGGCATTTCCAATCGATGGGTGTTGGCGTGAGCGTTGGGCCGCAGCCTTTACTGCCCTTTGAGTCGGGCGAGGGTTCGCTGACTTTCTACCGAACCCTTGACGGTGATCCTGTAACAAACACCTATACGACCGGGGGTGCTCACACCTTTAACGATGGCGAAAGCCAAATTGGCGACTGCCAGCTGGAGTGCTATCCCATGCGCCCTGGCCCAGGCATGTTTCTGAGTGAGTATTTGGCGCGGAAAGGCCCGGGTATAAATCACATATGCTTCAATACGCCCTCTGTAGAAACGGATACCGATTTTTTTCTCGGAAAAGGCTGTGACCTAATGTTTAACGCTTTGGTCAATGGCAAAACCGTCGAGAATTACCTCGATACTCGAAGGCATGGAGATTTGATGATTTCTCTGCGCCCGCCCGCCACCGACTGGGAAAAGGCCTGGAAAGCTAACAATGAATCACACCCCCTGGTTAATCCGTGGCGCTTTCTGGGCGTGGGTATTGGCGTCAAAGATCTTGCTGCCACGGTTGGCTACTATGCAGAAATCGGTTTTCCGGAGGCCAGCGATGTCGTCAGTGATACGAAGATAGGCAGCCGTTCCCAGAGTGTTACGGTAGGCCCGTTGGTGTTCGATTTTTTCGCCGCCGCAGCAGATACCAGCATCTATGCCGAGTCTTTAGGGTTACGGGGTGACGGGGTGAATGACATCGCGTTTGCTGTAACCGACCTAGCTGAAGAGACTGACCGCTTGCAGGCAAAGGGAGTAAATTGTTTAGCTACGAGTGCCGATGGCTGCAGCAGCTATTTTGATACGCGTGGAGAGGGCAACATCATGTTGCGCTTGGTCCAGTATTAGATCGCTTTAACGTGAAGATTAGTGCCCAGAACTTTCGTGAGCAGAAGCAATCCAGCGACTGTCAGATTGGCCGACGCTAGTATTGAGAGCTGTAGACGTTGGCCAGAATCGCAAGCATTTTAGAGGTCAGTAGCGCCAATAGTTAAAGGATCCCGGTAAGATTCACTTAGTCAGCATGGGGTAGACCTAAGGGGAGCACTGAGGTGAAGCCTGAAGAGCTGAAGGTGATGCGAGCCGCTAGGCCTTTTCCATTTTTACAAACAGACTCGATTTAGGCATTGTTGGGCCCAGCTTTAGATATTATTTTTGAAGGTCGTATCTTTCATCTTTTTAGAACATATTTATTAAACCGGAAGCTTTACATTAATTATGGATGCATTAACGCAAACAAAAATCCTCTCGCAGCTTTCCAGTCGATTCATAGAGAAGACAAGCGCCTCGGCGAAAAATGCCGTTAAGGTTCCTGTTCATGAATTTACGGATAGAGAGCGACTGCGGCAGGAGAAGAAAACATTTTTCCGCGACACGCCGCTTTTGCTGGGCTTAAGCACTGACTTACCGGAGAACGACAGCTACCTCGCTACAAATGAAACTGGGCAACCGCTTTTGCTGACGCGAGACGCAGATGGCAGATTTCGTGCATTTTTGAATGTCTGCAGGCATAGAGGTGCGCAGATTGCCGAAATAGGCCGGGGAAGGAAGCGACGCTTCACCTGTCCTTTCCATGCTTGGAACTACAGCAATACCGGCGAACTGATTGCGATAAATCGAGAGTCCAGTTTTGGTTGCGTAGATAAAGACGGCTTAGGTCTAACCGAACTGCCCTGCCTTGAGGCCAATGGCATGCTTTGGGTTCGTCCGACGGTAGGAAATTCATTCACTGAAGCCGACGTCATGGGCGGTCTTTCCGGCGAGTTTGAGAATTGGCTGAAGCACGAGCACCTTTTTTCGGAGGCCCAAGTCATCGAGGCCGACATCAACTGGAAATTAGCGATCGATACTTTTGGCGAGAATTATCATTTTGATGTTCTTCACAAATCGTCGTTGGCTAATGACATCGTGGGCAACCTGCAGACCTGGGACCGTTTTGAGAGAAATGGGCGGATGGTCTTCGCCGGTAAGGAGGCCTTTCAGTATCTGCATGAACAGGAGATACCGATAGAAAAATGGCCCTATCGCGACGTAACCCTTAACGTTTATTTTTTCTATCCCAACTGCATCTTTTTGGTCGACAGGGCGGGCATCGATATTCTCAAGATGTATCCAGATCCAGAGGATCCGGCAAAATCAAAAACCCACCACAGCTACTATATGCGTCCGGAATTGCTTGACCACCTGCAACAGGAAGGCAGAAATACCCTAGAAGAAAGCAGGTTCGTGGGATTCAATAAAATCGTTGTCGACGAGGATTATGCGGCAGCAACGACGGTCCAAGCGGGCGCTGCGTCCGGAGCACAGGACCATTTTGTTTTCGGCAAAAATGAGCCTGCGTTGCAGCACTATCATAGTCGTCATCGCGAGGCTTTGGGTTTGGCGCCCCTAGAGGCTTTGATGAACTAAATCTTATTGTCCTGGGGAGCACGGCATGGCGACAGCGGAATTTCGGCGCGAACGAGAGCGCACGGGCAAGGTCCCCCTGAAGACCAAGATAATTTACGCCTTGGGAGAGATGCCTGGCAGCCATATGAATGGTGCAATAGGCGGTCTGCTGGCGCTTTATTACAATCAAATTCTCGGGGTTTCGGCCAGCACGATCGCCATTGGAATGGGGTTGGCGCTTCTTCTCGATGCAGTTTCAGACCCCATCGTGGGTGCTTACTCGGACAACTTTAAATCGAAGCTCGGACGCAGGCATCCATTGATGTACGCAGCCGCGGTGCCTCTCGGTATATTTATGGCTCTGCTTTTCTCGCCACCGTCAGGATTGGATGAGGCGGAATTGATCGTGTGGCTGCTCAGCTTCCTGATACTTAGCAGACTCACGTTTACTTTTTTCAGTGTCCCGTGGAGTGCGATGACGGCAGAGTTGACTGACAGCTACTCTGAACGATCCGTGATCGTCGGTTGGCGCCAGCTTGTTGGCTACTCTTTAGCAGGCTTATATACATACCTTGTCTTCAACTTCGTATTCAGCGAATCGGAGGCGTATGCGCAGGGACAGCTAAACCCTGAAAACTATGCCTTCTTCGCGCCAATGCTTGGCGGACTAATTACAATGTGGTGTTTGATTACTACTCACTTCACTCGAGACCAGATTCAATACTTTTATCAAAATCAGCATGCTGAGGTTTTCCGTCTAGGCTATCTCCTCCGTTCTATTCGATCGGCGCTAAGTAATCGTAATTTCGCATTGCTCTTGACGGGAGCCCTCGTAAATTTTGGAGTAATCGGCGTTCTAGGTTTTTTCGACATGTATGTGAACACCTATTTTTGGGAATTAAAAGGCGAAGATCTTGGGCTGATCTCGTTGTTTGCGCTTATCGGCCCCTTAGGGGCTGTGCTGCTGGCAATCAATTTTCAAGGACGTTTTGAAAAACACCACGCGCTGGGGTTAGCGTTAGTTGGCGGCATGATTATGAGCATGGTTGGGGTAACCGCTAGATTGAGCGGGCTTTTCCCTGAATATGAAAGTCCGGTTTTCTTACCTGCAATTACGATGATTGCGGCGGCAAACGCGTTCTTTGCAGTGCTAACAGCAATTATGTTTCTCTCGATGATCTCTGATTTAGTTGATGATCAGGAGTTAAAAACGGGGCAGCGTCAGGAGGGAGTGTTTGCAGCTGGCGTCGCTTTTTCTACGAAGGCCGTCGGCAGCCTTGGAGTCATCATCGGTGGCTTCTTATTGGAGTTTTTTATTGGTTTTCCTGCCGGTCAGGGGCAAACTGAAATCAGTGAAGATGTCTTATTCCGCCTCGCGATAACCGATGCGATTGTCGTGAACTCGCTGTTACTCATTCCTGCTTACTTAATCAGTAAATATACGCTTACCAGAAGTAACTTCGCTGTCGTGCAGGCGGCTTTGCAGGAACGTCGCGAGCGTGTGGCGGCATCGGGGCCTCACCCTGATTAGACGGCTGATCAAAACAATACAGCATGAAGACCTCAGGTCATGTTGAACGCAAACATAGCGGTAACTGAATTCGTCTTATTTGGAGCCGCGTTAGGTCTTAGGCCTTACAGACTGATTGAGGTCTCTCGTTGAGTCAGAGGAATGGGATGGCTGCAATTGGGTGAGGACGTAGGAGGGGTAGAATGAAAATCTTAGCCGGCACATCAAAAGGCCTATTCGAGATCGAAAATGGGTCGGCAAATCTGATTCTGAATGCGAAAGGTGTTCGGGAAGTCGTTAGGTTCGATCACGATATTTTTGTAGGAACAGGCCAAGGCTTATTTGTGAGCAAAGATTTTGGCGCTCATTGGTCAGCCCCCAAACTAGTCGACCATACCGTATGGCAGGTGCGTCGCGCTGTGGACGGCACTCTTTATGCGGGGACTTATCCAGCAGCGCTTTTCAAAAGCAGCGACGGTGGTGACACTTGGGTAAAACTTGAATCGTTCTCGCGAGTCGTCGCAGAACAAGGTTGGTGTATACCTGTTGAACCGCCAATGGCTAGCCAGGCCAGAGCAATCGTAACGGATGCTGACAACGCGGATGTGCTTTGGGTTGGCGTTGAAGTGGGTGGAATTATGTACAGCGATGATGCCGGCGCTACTTGGACGTTCACTGCCCCAGGCGGTAACCCGGATCTTCATATGATTTCCCCTCATCCCACCAAGCGTGGGGTGTTATTCGCTTCGACCGGCTACGGAAGATTAGATGGAGTTGCCGAAATGGTTGAAGGTAATGCCGGGGTCTTTAGAAGCGAGGACTTTGGTAATAATTGGGACTATGTTTGGAACCGCATCACGCCAAGATATTCGCGGCCAATGTGCATAGATCCGAGAGTTCCGTATAGCTTAACTGTGGCGAGCGCGCCGACGGCTTTTTCGAGTTTTAAGGATGAAGGTGGTGCTCAGGCCATGTTGTTTCGATCCGACAACGAAGGTCGGGATTGGCGATCGTTGTGTGATAAAAAGCATTCGCCGTCTGCTGCCAATTTCCATGGATTAACTGTTGATCCTGATGAAATAGGCGGTGTCTTGGTTGGCACCGATACCGGGGAAGTTTGGTCTGTTTCCAAGGAAGCGACCTGGACCCTCGTAGCAGAGGGCATGCCGGCGGTTTTATCGATTTTCGCTGGCGAAGAAGCTTTAAGTGAAAAAGTCAAATCGGTAACCTGATACGCTCGGATTATAGATTTCTGCAGCGAGTAACTTTTTTTTTGGACGGGGTCCTTTGGGGGGGTAGTTGTGAATTTTGTTAAAGATGATAGAAACAACCGTGTTGCACCGGGGTCCGAAGCTTTTGTGCCCGAACTGCAACTCACGGCTGGGCAGGCTTTGCCTATCGCGGCAAACGGTGGGAGGTCGTATCTTTCAAAGGACGTAAATGGCGATGCGGGCACCGAAGCAGCGACCGAAGATGCGTTACTACAAATTGCCTCTGGGGAGGGTCAACAAACAATTGATCTCATCGAGAATGCCCCGCCGGGTCCCATCGACACTAAGTGGGGTAAAGGATTTCGTAGATATGCTGAATGTATGGAGTATATCCAGGCGGCCGCAATTGCCGTGCCGGAGGGTGGTGTAGCGCTGCCGCTGAAATATACGATATTCGAAGCACCTTCTTACTCGATAGTTTCATCAAACGCGTTGTGGAAAGACCCTTCTCGGCAAGGCGATGCGGCCGCTTTGGCTAAGGATGAGCGCGATAACGCAAGAAGGAGCCTCTACTTCCCACAGGTTTTGCGTGACGCTCGGCGCATCTCTGAGTATCACAATGGTCTGAACCCGATGACTTCCGAATGCATGGATAGGCTGGGGTTGTCCTTGGCCCATTGTGAGTCCAAGTGCGAGAATTTCTACGATGCCGAAGAGGTGGAACGTGTCTTTTACCCGGAGATTGAGAGATTGCTTCTCGAGTTCTTTCCCGACGCAGTAGATGCCTTAGTCTATAACCACGATGTCTTTGATAAAGAATACCAAGGCGATCGAACGGAAGATCAGGACAAAAAGAATCCCGGTGTGAACGCGAGCTACGCGAATCTTGTCCATAATGACCTGAACGATAATAGTGGTCGGGTCCGGTGTCGGGAATTGCTAACGCAGAATTTGAGAAACTTTGGTAGAACGCAGAATTTCACACAAGCGCAAGCAGATAAGAAAATGTCGCGGAGATTCATGTCAATCAATCTGGCTAAGCCAATGGAGACGGTGGAGCAAAATCCCTTCGTATTGTGCGCATGGCCCTCATTTTCCGACCAACCCTATATCAACAATTATCGTGTCTATGACGACAGGGTAGGCGAGACGACGCGCTTCACTTATCGGCCTGAGCATGAATGGTATTGGTTGCCGCAACAACAGCCTAACGAGGTCTCAATGCTGAAGTGCTACGACTCAGTAACCGATGGTTCTGTGTCTCGGTGGTCTTTTCACTCCGCATGTGTTGATTCCACAGCACCTGAGGATGCGCGGTGCAGGAAAAACGTTGTCGTGAGATCGTTTGTATTCTTTTAATTTCGAATCTAAATTAAGCCTGCTGGCGTGTGTCCGCACGAGACTCTATAGCGATCGGCTCTAAGGGCTGATAGACGGAGGACTTTATGCAGTTTGACCGCGACTAATTCAGTTCGAGACCTTCCAGCGCGCCATCTTCTCGCCACTGCCTCAGCAATTTCATGTAAGCGCCAACGCCCTTGCTGTAAGTCTCGCGACGAACATTACGGTAACGCTTAGCGGCCCCTTCCTGGTTGTAATAGCCTGGTGTACAGGTGTCTGGCGACCCCCCAAGTACGAAGCCGCCGCCCTTGGTTTCAAGCTGATCGGCAATCCAATGCTCCTCGGCTGCAACCGATACGTTTGCAGCTCTGATGCCGCGCTTGCCCAACTCGCTGATTGCAGCAGCGACGTGTCCAGCTTGGACATCGATGCCGTGTGCGTAGTTGGCGCCAAGTTGAAAGACAAAACCGCCGCCGCATAAAAACAAGTTCGGGAAGTCGCTAACCATTAGACCATGCATGGTGCGCATACCGTCTTGCCAATGTTCGTAGATCGATTTGCCGCCGATGCCAAAGATCGGAATGCCAAGGCGCCGCTCATAACTTGAGGTGATTTCAAAACCGCTGGCATAAACAATACAGTCAACAGGGTACTCTTTGCCGTTGGCTACGATACCGTTCTCAGTGATCGCCTCTACGCCCTGTGTGGTGCTGACATCCACCAGTTCCACGTTGGGCCGATTGAACGTGTCGAGATAAAAGTCATTAAACGTAGGGCGTTTGCAGAATTGGTTGTAGTAGGCCTTCAGTTTGTCGGCAACCTCAGGGTCTTGCACGGCGTCATCAACCAGCCCTCTGATTTCTTCCATGGTTTTGAAATCGGCAATTTGCACCAAACCGGGAATTTTTCCTTCGGCTTGGCTGGCTAAATCCTTCAGATTACGCGTCAGCCGGGTCCAGCCGTCATCGGCAAAAGCTGGATCTATCGGTCCGCCCAAAAATGCCTCGCCGAATTTCTTCTGTCGCTCTTTTTGCCAGCCAGGCTTGAGGTTCTTGGCCCACTCTGGATCGGTTTCTGCGTTATTGCGCACGTCCACCGACGATGGCGTGCGCTGAAATACATAGAGTTGCTTCGCGCTCTCACCCAATGCCGGAACACATTGCACTGCCGTGGCGCCGGTGCCGATAATGGCAACGGTCTTGTCGGCCAGACCCGTAAGCCCGCCGTCCGGACCGCCTCCGGTGTAGTCGTAGTCCCAGCGACAGGTATGAAATGAATGGCCTTTGAATTTCTCAACACCCGGGATGCCCGGCAAACGCGGCCGGTTCGCTGGACCGGTACCAAGGCAGACATGGCGCGCCCGCATCTCATCGCCGCGATTGGTGGTTACCAGCCACACCGACTCGTCATCAAGCCAGCGCATCTCCGTGACCCAGGTTTGGAATACCGCATCTTTATAGAGATCAAAATGCCTGCCGATTCTCTGGGCGTGCTCGTAAATCTCTGAGGCGTAGGAAAATCGTAGTTTGGGTACATAGCCGGTTTCTTCCAGCAGCGGCAGATAACTGTAAGACTCGATGTCGCACTGTGCGCCCGGATAGCGGTTCCAGTACCAAGTGCCGCCAAAGTCACCGCCGCTCTCAACGATGCGTATATCGCGTATACCGGCCTGAACCAAGCGTGCCGCGGTGAGCATGCCGACCCATCCGCCGCCGATCACGATCACCTCACGCTCATCCTTAATGGGCGCACGCTCCAGCGGTTCGCAGTAGGGGTCTTCTTCCAGATATTTATTCGTAAAGGGCGAATCGTGCGCAAGCTGCACGAATTGTGCTTCAGCATCTGGGCGGATGCGTTTGTCGCGTTCTTCCGCGTAGCGCTCGGCAAGCGCATTGGGATCGAACCCAAGTGTCTCGTTGGAAATTGCGTTGTCAATTGTGCTCATAGTCGGCCACCCCCAGAAACTAGGCCATAAGCATACCCCATGGGCCGTGCCGTTTGAGCCGGTTATTGAACGGGTTTATTGCGATCAAACCACTGCGGCTGAGGGCACCTATTGCTCGATAAATTTGGCTAATTCCTTGATCTAGCGAACACCATTGCATGAATAGACAGTCCTTAATAGGCACTGTCCACTGTGGCAGAATTGCGCTTAGTTTCTGACAGACAGGCTTATGGAGGTGATCTAGTGAGTACGACGGGACGTGATGAAATTGCCTTAATTGTGGGTGGTGGCCCTGGTATCAGCGCGAGTTGCGCCAGACTTTTCACCGAAAGTGGTATGCGCGTGGCAGTGGCTGCGAGAAATATCGAAAAATCTGCTTTGGCACGCCTCGCAAGTGACTTCGACGTGCAATTAATTCAGTGCGATGCGGCCGATCCTAGCGCTGTCGAAAATTTGTTTCAGACCGTAGATGAGACGTTAGGCACGCCACGGCTCGTGGTGCACAATATTGACGGTAGGTCGGCGGAAGTTTTCCGCAAGCCGATAACGGAAGTCGATCCTCACCTCGTGCTTGAAACGTTGAAAAATTCAACATTCAGCGGCTTTTTGGTTGCGCAACAAGCCGCTAAGCGCATGCTTGCGAACGATACTGACGTGGAGCACCGCGGATCCATTATTTTTACGAATGCCAGTGCTGCCTTAAAAGGCTATCCACTTAGTGGGGCTTTTGCTGCGGCTTCGCATGGTAAGTCGGGTCTGGCGCAAAGTATGGCAAGGGAACTCATGCCGAAGGGAATCCATATAGCGCACGTGCCAATTGATGCGGCGATCGGTTGGGAGCACGAGGATGGTTCGCGAGCGCATCGCTTAGCCGGCGAAACGGTGGACGACAATATGGCCCATCCTGATCGCATCGCGGAAGTTTATCTGGATCTACATCGACAACACCGATCGACTTGGGCCTTTGAGGTCGTCTTGCGACCTTGGACCGAGAATTGGTAGGCGGCTTAACTCAGGCGAGGGCGAGTAACAGTCGATCGCTCTGTGCTGCAGCCTAAAATCCTGTTATGCGGATCAATTCAGTGCGCAGACCCTTAATGAGCGCACTAATCCTTCGCCATTCCGCCATCCACATTAAGGGTTTGTCCCGTAATGTTTGCAGCTGCATCGGAGGCCAGAAATAACACCGCTTCGGCGATATCCGCGGTGGTTTGCTCGCGTCGCAGCGGGGTTTGGGGCATACCTTCACCGGCATATCTGCCTTCGGCAACGCCTAAAAACCACTGGCGTGGATCCTCACCTTTGTACTCCGGGTGATTTGCGACCATTGCTTCGGAAAGATCTCGCCAACCGTCTGTATAAATTATTCCGGGGCAAATCGCATTCACGTTGATGTTGTGGCGACCCAGTTGATCCGCAAGCAATTGGGTGTAGCGAATCAATCCGGCTTTGGCGCTGTGGTAACTGGATGATAAGGGGACAAGGTCGACGTGAGGCATTCCCGGCCGGCCGGCCAGAGATGACATGTTAATTATTTTGCCCGACTTTCTCTCGATAAGGTGAGGCATCACAGCTTCGCACATCAGCACTGGCGCTTTCAGACTCATGGCATAGGTGCCGTCCCATATCGCCTCTACCTCGGCAAGAGGATTGTCTTGGTCGACAATTTCATCGGCCGAACCGCCACCAACATTGTTAACTAGGATATCGATCTTGCCGAATGCGTCGATGCCGGCACTGACCATTTCAAGGATTACCGAAGACTTCGTTATATCGCCTGCCACAGACACTACCTTTGCGCCTAATCCTTCGATCTCGTTCGCGAGCGCTTGAGTGTTCTCACTGCTGAACGAATTGATTACGACATTAGAGCCTGCTTTAGCCAGTGTTAATGCGACCTCTTTACCTATACCTCTGCCGCATGCAGAAATGAGTGATACCTTGCCGTCTAATTTCATGGGTTGATCCGGTTATTTTATTGAATTCAGTTCCGTTCCGATCAGCAGTCGACCATCGCTTTCGAGTTGGGTGTTGCGTGATGCGTACTCAAGTGCTTTTTGTGGCGAGCTCAAGTCCTCACCTAGGGGCAATGGCGGCGTGAAATATCCAAGCGACGGGCCGGCTACGGCATAGCCTAGCAACTCTTGAAGCTTAGGGTCGAGATCCTTGGCGATTGCCGGCGGACAAGACAAATACTGGTTGTCCTCTTGGCGAAGCCAGCCAAGGGTATAGTCGATATTAAGTCCTATTCGATCATTCTGACTCGTATTGGCACCGGCACCGTGGATGACCGAGCCGGTAAAAATAAGCATTGAGCCAGGCGCCATTTCGGCCGCAACGAAAGCCTCTTCGGGTAGCTGTGCGTCATCCGGAAGGCCGGGTGACCCTGGCGCTATACGCGTGGCTCCGTTCGCCTCGGTAAACTCAGTGAGGGCGAGCATTATGTTGAGTTGCGGCTCGATTTTGCTCATGAGTTCGGCAAGCACAGGATTCACCCTGGGTTCAACGTCCGGCGGCAGTTGGATTTGACTCCAAGCCCAGCGGTCGCGGTGGGGCATCTGGGCCGTCTCGCCGGGCAGCACGCGAATCACTTGGGTGAGATGCAATTGGAAAGTATTCGCGTAGGGTGCCAGAAAGGTTTCTACGAGATCCAGTATCCGAGGGTCAATGGCCAATTCACGGCAGCGCGGCGAGCGCGCGATTAGAGCGCCGGTCCGGGTAGTTTTGAACCCGCTAAAGTCGCTTTTAGACTGCATTGTGGCGTCGATAAAGGGGCGCAGTTCATTATTGAGGGCGTCTACTTGGGATTTCGAAGCAAAGTCCTTTAGTACGACACAGCCGTCGCTTTCAAGGATTTTTGCCAGGTCCTCACACGGCGCGTCCGCAGGACGGATCTGTAGTTCGCGCTGAGTCATAGGTCTGCCCCCCTCTTTGGCTCGGATAGAACCAATCTTTAAGTAGGCTACTTCGCTATGAATATGCTGACAAGCGTCTACTTAGAATGCTAGTTTGCGAGTAAAGCTGAAAACTGAGGGGGGATCTATGAACGTAGCAGGGCAAAACTTACCCGATTATCAACATCCTGAAGGCGACTATCGTCACATCTTCTCATACCATCCGATGAATGTGCAGATTGCGCGTGCCGAAGGGGTGTACATATACGACGATCAAGACAACCGATATTTCGATGCGTCTGGTGGCCCGTTTGCGGTCAATCTGCCGCACAACCATCCACGCATGAAAGCCGCTATCGCGAATCAGTTGGACAAATACGCTTACACCCATCCAGTTCTTGCTGATCCGCTGCGCGCGGAATTCTGTAGGAAGCTGGCTGAGATAACGCCTGGAGATTTAGATCATATCTTCCTAGTTTCTGGAGGCTCAGAAGCGGTTGAGACGGCCTTCAAGGTGGCACGTCAGGCGCAGATTTCACGCGGAAACCCCGATAAGTACAAGATCGTCAGTGTCCACGACAGTTATCATGGTATGACGTTGGCCACGCTGGGTGCCTCAGGGTCGCCGGGTTCTCACAAACCGTTTATGCCGATGATCCCCAAATGGCCGCACATTCGGCAATATTCAGACTTTGACCGACCGGAAGGTGTGAGCAGGGAGGAGTGGGGTGTTGAGTGTGCTAAAGCTCTGGAAACGGCGATCCATTATGAAGGGGCTCAATCCGTTGCCGCATTTCTTGCGACACCGCACGGCTGCGGTGCCGATTATGCGGTGGTGCCGCCCGCCAGCTATTGGCAAACAATACGCGAGATCTGCGACCGCTATGATGTTCTGCTGATCGCTGACGAAGTCGTCACCGGCTTTGGTCGAACGGGCGAGTGGTTTGCTATGGATCACTACGACGTTGTGCCAGACATTATGACGCTGGCCAAGGGTATCGCCAGCAGTTATATCCCTTTCGGTGCAGTGGCGGTTTCTGCTGAGATTAATGCGCCTTTCGAGGCCGGCGAGACGCATTTCATCCACGGATTTACTAATGGTGGGCATCCCTTGGGCTGCGCGGCGGGCGCCGAATTGATCGACATCATTCGTGACGAGGAACTGTTGGAAAATTGTCGAAAGCAAAGCGAGGTTCTATTTTCCTACAGAGATACGCTGCTGGCACATCCAACGGTCAGAGATGTACGCGGTTGGGGTTTGATGATGGTTCTGGAGTTAATTAAGGATAAGCAGAGCTTGGAGTTTTTCGACCCCTCACTGCAAGCTGAGAAACTTTATTCGGCGATTACTTTAAAGCATGGATTAGTCATGTATGGGAGTTTATATGGTCCTCGAAGGCAAGCCGCATTCAAGCGCGGTATCCCCTCGTGGCTGTCGCCGCCGCTGACCATTACTACCGACGAAGTGCACGACATGGTAGGTCGATTGGATAGCGCTCTGACTGAATGGGAATCAATTGTGCTCTAGTCCGTTGCATTTGCGCCGATGCGTTTCTGTCTGGCTTGGTAAAGGGCTTTGGCGCATTGGGCAAATTGCTTGGAGGGGCTGCAACAATCTGCGAGACGGCCATCGGCCTGCGCCCGTTGGATGTTGCTACTAACATTGCGCCTCCGTCAGCAGGCTACGGTGACAAAGAATCATTTTATTTTGCATAGGAGCGGCGGAAATGCTTATCAACGGCGAAGTTAAACCGGCTTTTGAGCCTGTGCGCCAACTTTTTCAGCAGTCTCTGACGGCCTCTAGAGATAAAAACGCACAACTTTGTATTTATTTGGGCGAGGAGCGGGTGGTTGATCTCTGGGCCACGTCCGGCGCCGACGAATTTTCGGCTGATTCCCTAGTAAACGTCTTCAGCAGTGGCAAGAGTCTTGAGTCAATTTTGATGGCTATGCTTGCTGATCAAGGATTATTGGATTTCACCAAGCCTGTATCCGCGTATTGGCCAGAATTTGTTGGTGCAGGTAAGGACACGCTGACGGTAGCCGATGTGATGCGGCATGAGGGAGGGCTTGCGCAGTTAAACGTAACATTATCTGCCGCCCAGCTAGAAACGTCAGCGCTGCGTCAAAATAGTGTGGGCAGTGTTTTAGAGCAGCACCCGCTGCAGTTTCCTGATGCCGAGTCTGCCCGAGAATATCATGCGATCACTCGTGGCTGGATCGTCAATGAGATTTTTCGTCGCATAGAGCCGAGCAACAAAACCCTCGGCGAGTACTTGCGCGCGCAAATCAGTGAGCCACTTGGTGTAGACGTATACTTCGATGTCACCGAAGACGAAGCGCGCAGAGTCTGCCGGGTGCAGCCGCGTAGTCTTATGGCGCAGCTTTCAGACAGTGTTTCGCCGGGTTCACAGGCCCGCAAGATTGGTCTAACACCTTCGGAGTTAGTCAACAGGGCGCGCAAATTGATCGCTGCGTTCTCAGGCGGTGCCCGTGCCAAGCTGCCAATGCCGCTGGATGGTATGAAAGAAGAAAATTTTGGGATTTTTGATTCACCCGCCTACCTGCCTGCGCAAATACCCTCTGCAGGAGCCAAGTGTTCGGCGCGGGGACTTGCGAAACTCGCCGCGGCCATGGCGAACGGCGGGCAAATTCAGGGGCAAATTGTGCTGGGGAAAGCGGGGCATGATGCGCTGCATGCAGCACCAATTGAGCGAACGATGATGCTAATGAACACCCGTTTTACGCAGGGCGGGTTGGCTTCTTTTAATGAGTCTGATGCTGCCAAAGGTACGTTCGAGAAAGGCCTCAACGCGGGGCGCGGCGGTTTTTATGGTTGGATGGGTCTGGGTGGCTCGCTGTTTCAGTGGCACCCCGAACATCGAATAGGCTTTGCCTATGTGCCGACTGCCCTGAACCCGATCGATCTGCTTAACGAACGCGGTAAGTCGTACCAACGAGAAATGCTTCGGTGTGTTGATACCATCGCATCAACCTAGACTGGCTCGCGGTTAGGTAACCATTTGATATGAGATGTTGGCTATGAGCGACCCCTTTGATTTAAAGCCCTATATTAGAACCGTAGAGCACTATCCCATCGATGGGGTGACGTTCCGCGATATTACCAGCTTACTTGAAGCACCAACTGCCTTTGCGCGAGCGAGCCATGAAATGACTAAGCTCTGCGCTGAGTTTGATCCTACAGTCATCGCGAGTATTGAGAGTAGAGGTTTTGTTTTTGCGGGACCGCTTGCCCGAGATTTAGCGCTGCCGCTCGTGCTGGCGCGGAAGCCGGGTAAATTGCCTAACGCCGCTTTTAGTCGGGCGTTCGATTTGGAATATGGCAGTACAGCGCTTGAGATCCAAAAAAATACGACGTTAACTCGTCAAGATAAGGTGGTTATTGTTGATGACTTGATCGCCACAGGCGGCACAGCGATCGCTTGTGCTGAGCTGCTGAACGAGCACTTCGCTGTGGCGAAGCAGAATATTCTGATTTTAGCCCTGATTGATCTACCTGGATTAGGCGGCAGTCAGTTGATTCGTGCCAACGGGTTCGAAGTGGCGTCCTTGGTCAGCTATCGCTGAGGGAGCTATTGCGCCATGATTGGGCCGCAGAATAGATGTGATACGAATGATTTCTGGATAGCTTCTAGTCAGGCCATGAAGCTGAAAAAGCCCAAAGCGCATACCCTTATGCGCTGACTTTGGACCGTAGCGCATCCTACCAAGTGAAGGGGAACCATTTTGATTGATTATGCCCACCAGACGGTGTTGGTAACCGGCGCCGCCTCCGGCATTGGTGCCGCGTTGTCGGCTGCGCTCGCCGACCGAGGCGCTTATGTGATTTGCGCTGATGTTGATGAAGAGGGACTGGACCAAACGCTTAAGGCCCTAGGTGGCCAGGGCGAAAAAATAGTCTGCGATCTGGCAGAAACCGACGCGGCATCTACATTGATTGCGGATGCGTTTGAATGTCGCGGGCCTCTTGCGCTTGTGTGTTCGAATGCCGGTATTGGCCATCGGGCAAAAGTGACGGATCCCGATCTGGATTTCGCCGCAATCTATCGACTTTTTGAGATTAATTTTCATGCGGGCCTTAAAATTGCGAACGCCTACGCGAACAAATTGCGCGAATCGGCCGCCGAGGGTCGATTGTTGGTGACCACATCGGAAACTTCGTTGAGTTTACCCAGTGCTATCCGGAGTAATCGCGTTCCATATTACAGCGCGAGCAAGCACGCATTAATGGGGGCGTTGGAGTGGTTGGCGATTGAGCAAACAACCGGACCGTTGAGCATTCATGCGCTTATTCCGGGTGCGGTATACACCCCGTTGATTTCGGGTCGCTTGAAAGACCCGGCAAATGCATGGCCGGAATTGGAACTGATCATGCCTGAAAGGTGTGCCGAGATTGCGCTTAAAGGGTTGGACCTAGACTTATTCTATATTCCGACTCAAGCCCACATCTTGGATGATATGCAGCCGCGTATTGATGGCGTGCGCATGGCGCTGCAAAGCCTGGGCATTAAACCAACGGTGTAGACGAGTCGAGCAGCAATTTGATTGGCCACTTGCCGAGCAAGAGTGGCTGCGGGTGGTCGGTTAAACCAGGCGGAATTCAAAACCGCAAATGCTGAGGACCTCGCCCGCCCTACTGCGATCTGTGGCGAGCAGCTCGGCCGCAGCCAAGCCGTCGCCTCTACCATCGTTAGCTTGTACAAAGCGAATCTTCGCGTCGTCCAGTTCTATAACGTTGTCTTTTAGCGTCGCGCCAATGGCTTTGGCCCACCGCTCAGCCATTGTTTGAGGAACGTCGGCTTGGATGTCGATGGCTACGATCTTGGTCACGACGTCGCCGAGGGAATGGTACAGCCAGTCATGTCCGGCCCACAGCCAGCTTTCCGGCGGATCGGCCTGATCTAGGGATAAAATAGCGCCCCCGACGTCCTTGGGGTGCAGATGGATGCCGTGTATTGAGGTGTCGCGTTCGTTAACCTGACCATCGTGCACGATGCGAAGGCCAGCGCCTTCAACCCGCTCTTTGTGTTGTTCGAGATTGTCAGTCTGCAGCAGTACCATGTAGCCGCCCGCGCCATCGCGGCGCTCAAGAAAGCGACCTGCTGTGGTACCGGCCTGTTTAGGAGCGACTACTTCGAGTAATTGATCACCAATCGCATATAGGCCGTGGCGCAGGCCAAAGTGGGAAAGCCCAGGGTCTCGATAGCACACCTCTAAGCCAAGTTGATCACAGATTTTTTGTTCTGCGTCCCTGAGTTCTGCGGTTACTAACGCTATTTGTCTGAGTCGCATCATTGGTTCGGACCTCGGTCGTCGGGTGAGTGTTTGAGTCTAGCCAAATGCATTTTGCTTTTCGAGGGAGTCGTACGCTCGATCCGATATCTGCTGTGGTTTTCCAGCAAGTTCTCCCGAACCTTCGTAGGTTTAAGGGTGGCACCAAAGCCTAAATTGGCTTTTACTGTCGGGACGAGAGGGTAAATGTTCTAGGAGGCGCTAATGAAAATTGGCATGATGCTGGGTTTTGAAGATTCGATTAAAACCATTACGACCATTGCACAGGAAGCTGAGCGGTCGGGAATTCACAGTCTTTATACCGTGGATGCCGGACGCAGTGCCACGATCACTGCCGCTGCGGTCATCAACGCTACCCACAGGGCCAAAGTAGGCACTTACATTGTTAATGCGTTTGCTCGGGAGCCGTGGATGACGGCGCTTGAGGCTAGGGATCTAAACGAGATCAGCGGCGGGCGCTTTGTTCTCGGTGTCGGCACTGGCAATCTGCATTTTAACGACCTTTATATGGGGATTGATTCGACCAAGGCCAAGGCGAAGATGCGCGACTTTATGCAGATCGTGCGCCAGGTTGTCGCTGGGCGCGCGGCGGAGCGAGTGCGCTATCAGGGTGATGTACATCGCATCCGCTGGCGCGCGACTTGGAATCCGATCGAGCCGACGCCGCCGGTATTTATGGCTGCATCGGGTCCGAATATGGTTAGGCTCGCCGGCGAAGTCGCAGACGGAGTGGGTGTTGGCATTATGTCGTCGGTTGAATTCGTACGTGACATTGTGCGACCGAATGCACGGCAAGGTGCGGAACAAGCAGGCCGAGATCCAGATGCTCTGGTATTTCCAACCGCCGCTACAATCAGCATTAACCAAGATGCGAACGCGGCGCGGCAGGCGAGTAAACGAGCCATATGCAAGCTCTATCACCCGATACCGCACCCTTATTACGATTCCCAGCTGAGGCAATTGGGCTTTGCCGAGTTCGCAGATCAAGCCACTCAACTGGTGCCAGCGGGCAGATTAGCAGAGGCCATTGACCTAGTGCCTGAGGCGGTAGTGGATACTATGACTATCACCGGTAACGTTGAACAATGTGCCCGGCGAATTGATGAATATGAAGGTGTGGCTGATGAATTGATTCTCGCTCGAACCGGGCAGCCTGGTGACACCAATACGTTGGCGGATTATGAGGATCTGTTCCAGTTGATGAGGGCTTCAGGCAGCTAATTCACGGGCGATGAGATTAGGGAGTCCCAAGATGATAAAGCAGGATTATCGGATAGCGAGTGCATCGGATGGCGACAAGGTTTTGTTGCGAAATAAGCGCCTCTCGGAAACTGAGCATGGTCGGTGTCGCAGCACCGTTTTGTTCGTGCATGGTGCGACCTATGGTTCGACGTACACGTTCGATTACCAAATATCTGGGCAGTCGTGGATGGATCATCTTGCGGCCCAGGGATTCGACGTTTGGTGTTTGGATCTCTTGGGTTATGGGTTGTCTGACCGGCCCGCGGTAATGGATCAGCCGGCAGAGGAAAACTCGCCAATCGTAGATACCGCGCATGCGATTCAGGAAGTAGATCATGCTGTTGCGTTTATCCTCGAGCAGCGTCAGCTCGCCGCACTTGATCTGATTGGCTACAGCTGGGGTACCGCGATATGCGGGGGTTATACCGCTCAGCATCCGGACAAGGTCGCCAATCTGGTCCTAAGTGGCGCGTTATGGATAGAGGGCTTGGCGCCAACTGGTGCGCCTCAGGAAAATCTTGGCGCGTATCGTACGGTTGATGCCGAATCGATGATGCGGCGTTGGTCCACTGGGCTGCAGCAGCATGAAATCGAGCGCATTATCAGTGAAGACGACCGGAGAAATTGGTGTCAGCACACCGTTTCCTGCGATCCAACGGCGACCCAAACCGGTTTGCTGCGTGCGCCAACCGGGGTGATGCAGGACTATGTGCGATGCCGGGAGACCGGGAAAGATTGGTATGATCCAAGCCAGATCCTAGCCCCCGTGCAGATCGTTGTTGGCGAACTTGATCAGGAAACCACGCCAGCTCAGGGGCAGCAGCTGTTCGCGCGTTTGAGCGCAGCGAAAACTAAACAGCTGACTGTAATCGGCCAAGGCACCCATTCGCTGCTACTGGAAAATAACCGTCATCAGCTGTATCGCGTAGTCGATGCGTTTCTTGCTGACCAACGATCAGGTTGACGGCCAGGGGTGTTGTTTCTAACGCGTGATAGGGGCTTTGCTTGGCTCGCATTAGTTTGTTCGGTGCGTTTTGTTTGACTGGTGATTGCGGTGGTTTGCGAAATGCTCGCGCGCTGGTGTTTTTTTGTGCACTGACATGGAGTGCACTCGCCGTCGCCCACCCGGAAGACGATTTGTGTGACCCTAGCCGCGACGCTATGGATCCGCAGCTTTGTGCCATGTTGGCGCAGCTCAATAGTGCTGACGGGGCCCTGAATCAGCAGTCAACATTCCGAGTCGCTGCCCTTCAAAGTCAGGGTGTTTTCGATACGCTAGGCCGATTCGTGATGATCGGTGTCGGGCATATTTTACCCGGCGGATTGGATCATATTCTGTTTGTGCTGGCGATATTTTTGGCTGCTCGGCGTGCCGCCAGTCTTATCTGGCAGATCTCTGCCTTTACGCTTGCACATACGATCACCCTCGCCCTCGCTGCAACCGGCCTGGTTAGTTTGCCCAGCAGTTTGGTGGAGCCGGTTATCGCCTTTACCATCGCGTTTGTTGCGGTTGAGAATCTGTTGTTTAAGGACGTCGTTAAGTGGCGGCCTGTTGTGGTTTTTATCTTTGGCTTAATCCACGGGCTGGGTTTCGCGAGTTTTTTTAGTGCCTTGGATTTGCCGCCAGGATTATTTTGGAGCGCGTTGATTGGTTTCAATATTGGGGTGGAGGTCGGCCAGCTGGGCGTTGTTGTGTTGGCAGCAGTCGCAGTGCGGCTGTGCTTCAAAAAGCCGGCGCAGGATGTGCGGTATCAAAAATGGATTTTCCGACCGGGCTCAGCCCTTATCGGGCTGAGTGGTCTATGGTGGGGCTTCAGCGCAGCGCTAAATCTTTGATGGCTACTCTGCTTTAAAGCCGCGTCCCTCAAGTAGTGGTTCGATGCTTGGATCCTGACCACGGAAATTCCGATAAAGCTCGTCAGCGGGTTTCAAGCCGCCGGCCTCGTACACCCATTTTTGCAGCCGCGCGGCCAGCTGCGGATCCCAAATGTCTTCCGCCTGTTTGAATGCATCAAAACCGTCGGCATCGAGAATTTCTGACCACAGGTAGGCGTAGTAGCCAGCGGAATACCCGCCCGCAAAAATATGGCTGAAGTATTGTGAGCGGTACCGCGGCTCAATCTCTGGTATCAGACCGTAGTCTTCGAGCACTTGTTTTTCGAATGCACGAGCGTCGGTGATTTTGGCCGCTGCGGCTGGCGTCAGTGAATGCCATGCAAGGTCTAGGAGTGATGCGGCAACGTATTCTGTTGTATAGAAGCCTTGATTGTGATTTGCAGCCTGACGAATCTTCTTTACCAGGTCAGTAGGGATGACTTCGCCGGTTTCGTAGTGCGTTGCATACATTTCAAGCATTTCTGGTTGGCTTACCCAATGTTCGAGAATTTGGGCGGGGAATTCGGTGTAATCTCTTGGCCCGTCAACGCCAGAAAATGTTGGATAGTCTATTTGTGTCATCAAACCATGCAGCCCGTGGCCAAATTCGTGGAACAGCGTCTCTACATCAGAAAAGCGCATCAGGGTTGGTTCACCTGCAGGCGGCATGGGCAAATTCATATTATTTGTGATCAGGGGGCGAATCCGCTCGCCGTTGATATTCGAGGTGCCGCGGTAGCTGCTCATCCAGGCGCCGCCGCGCTTGGAATCGCGCGCATACATATCGGTCATGAACAGCCCGAGGTGCTCGCCCGCCCGATCTTTCACATCGAAAGAAACAACGACTGGGTTCCAGCCCTCGACATCAGCTTGTTCAAACGATAGGCCGAATAGCTTGGTTGCCATAGCAAAAGCGCCTTGTTGGACGCTTTCGAGTTTGAAATAGGGCTTGGTTGTGTTCTCGTCGAGGTCGTAACGTGCCAAACGTAATTTTTCTGCGAGATGCCACCAGTCCCATGCGGCAAATGTTGTCTCGCCCATTAGGCTCTGCATATCAGCACGTTCTCTTTTCGCCTGGGCAAGACCTGGGCGCCAGACTCGAAGTAAGAAATCTTCAGCTCCCGCAGGGGTCTTTGCCATGTTGTATTCAAGGACGTAATGCGCATGGGATTCGTAGCCCATTAAGGCGGCGCGCTCGGCGCGAAGCTGAGCAATTTTAATGGCGAGCGGCCCATTATCGCGTTCGCCTTTGGAGGCGCGCAGTCGATAACCGTTAAACAGCGCCTCACGCAGGGCTCTATTGGTAGATTGCACCATAAAGCTTTCATAAGCGGACCGATTTAAACCCACGATCCAGGCTTTTTGCTCCTCATCGTAAATTGCGGCTTTAAAATCACTGCTCAAGCCAGTTGTTTCTTCTTCAGTTTTCAACACCAGTTTGAATGCCTTGGTTTCCAGTAGCAGGTTCTGGGCAAACTGCGTGGTTAACTTGGAAATCTCTTCATTGATGGCGGCGATCTGATTTTTTACCTCTGGTGAAAAAGCCGCGCCGGCACGCAGGAAACCCCGATGAGTGAGTTCCAATAGCCGTGCTTCCTGCTCACCCAGATTAAGTGAATCCCGCGCATCAAAGACCGCCTTGACCCGTTGGTAAAGCACATCGTTTAAGGTAATTGCGTCGGCCTCGCGGGTCAGCATTGGATAGATTTGGGTCTGCAATGCGCGCAATTCGTCGTTGGTATCCGTGCCGGTAATATTGCTAAACGTATAGGCCACCTTGTTCAGCGAGTCGCCCGTTACTTCCAGTGCCATGATGGTGTTGTTAAAAGTCGCGGGTTCTGTGTTGTTGACGATCACATCGATTTCCGCGCGCAGTTCTAGGAGTGCTTTCTTTACGGCGGGTAAATAATCAGCGGTTTCAATTTCCGCAAACGGCGGCACACCGAACGGCGTTTGCCAAGTCGTGCGGAACGGATTGCCCTGAAGTTCTGCTTCGCTAACGGCAAGATCTCCCGAGGCTGAGTTGGCTGCGTTGGTGTCAGGTCCCGGCGAGGTCTTAGACTCTCCGCAGGATGCGCTTAGATTGGCAATAATTAGTAATGCTAATAAACGACGAATACTCAACATTTCTCTCCAATTCATTAGGGATAGGCGTGCCCGACCAGAGCACTTGAGATTTTCTGAGAGCTTATACAGAGGTTGAAAAAAACGCTATGCGTAAAGTGCGTCAACGCCCACGGCACTCCAGTTAAACGTGCCAATTAACGCCAACTGTGGGCTGCCATTGACGCAGCAAGGTTATGGAGCGGTAAAAAGGGCAGCGTTGTTCACTAGTGGAACGAGATTCACTGTACGGAGAATTTGGCAAATAGTGCGGGGTGGTCGCTGAGAGGCTCTGAATCAGCGGTAAAGGATAAGTCCTCGCCCGAATCCAAAACCGTCAATGTGGTGCTCGAGCCGCTACGAAAATAGATGTAATCCAGGACTCTCCAGCCTCGCTTGGCCTGCAAACCCTGACCTGCGCGAGTGAGTTTCAAACGATCGCGAAAGTGCAGGAGTAGTGCTTTATCTTCAGGGGATTGCCAGTCTAGATTCAGGTCGCCGGCAAGGATAATGGCTTCGCCTTGTGCGGTTGCCTGCATTGCGGATGCGATCTGCTCGAGTTGAGACGCTCTTGCCGCTCGATCGTGTGCGCTTCTCCCTGCATCTAGGTGGGTATTAACAAAAATAATACGATGTCCCGCTGGCGATTCCAGAGTGCCGATTTGGAAGCCTTTTTGTGCGAAACAGTCGTTTAATTTTCCCAGCCAGCCAGAACACTTATTGAACGGGGTAAAGGTCGTGTTCATTTTCCACTCGTTGCTGGCAAAGGCGGAAATGGCCGTTAAGCCAGAGTTGGAACAAACAAGACATTTCCGCGTTCCGGGATTTTCGCCTCTTGAGGCATAGTGCGATTTTGGCAAATTTCGAAGCAGGATGTGATGATGAGCGAAGTCTTCTTGTAGCAACGCAAGCTCATAATTTTTTGTCAGCTGGGCGATTTTTGGAAAACGCTCGGTTGGTCGATCTCCAGCGATAATGGAGGGAAGTCCATGGGTGTTGTACACCAACAGATTTAGCTCGAAAGCGTCTTGTGGAGCGGCGCTGAAAGCTGCCAACGGCGAGCACAAGGCGAGAAATAATAATGCCCTCAACTCACGTGCTCGGTGTAATGATGAGTGGAGTCAGACATTCGTCAATACTGCAAATAGAATTAGTATAACTGTTAGTCGTAGTTGGGGCTTGAGATAAGCACAAAAACCATTACGCAAGGTTTATCGCTGTTATTTCGCCATGCATGCGCGGTCGCGCGCTGCACGACGATATCTCCGGCGTTAAGATTTACCGACTCGGAATCAAGCTCTAAAGTTATTTGGCCTTGTAAAACAATGCCGTAGTCGATCGTCGGTGTTGTATGCATTCCGGGGCGTTCCTCCTCCATCGCGCCACCGGTATTAAACCGACTCGCCGCTGCGCGAAGTACTTCCGGATCATATGCACTGCCATCGTTAGGCTTGAACGTGAACACGCGCACGCGCGACCCGCCGCTTGGTGGTATTAGATTGAATGAGTCTGCCGCAGCGGGGTCGATTACGTTGTTTGGATCGAATTCGGCGGGGTCATCGATCCAGATTTCTTCGTCTAAAAATGCGCCAAGATCAATAGTTCCTGGTGTCGGACCATCGTGTAGCAAGTAGGATTCGCCGTCACTGTTGTTCGCGGTAACTATTCTTCGTGCGGGCATATTCCAAAACCTCCGGCGCAAAATGAGTTCGCAGTGAATAATTGTTGTCGGTTTTTCAGTCTACCCATAACGAAAGACGATGCGTAAGCGTTTTTTGTCGGGTGATTATGTATTCCGTAGCCGGTTTTTGAAGAACTTAACTAAACTGACAGCGGTTAGTTCTTTCCTATTCAATGTTATCGGGTCATCAAACAGCAGCGAGCCAATTGATGGAATAGACCATATCTAAAGGCATAATGGCCCATCGTAACTTCAGCTATGTGATTGGATGGAAAACTTGGCTAATCCCAGTGTTCTGTGGGTGCAGGGCTTGCCGCTGCTGCTCGTGGCTTTGTTTTGGGTGCTGTGTTTTGTGCTGAGTATGCGCGCATGGCGTATGTATCGCTCGGGTTCGTCTGCACTGTATTCAAATGGCAAAGCTGTCGGATCACTCAATCAGTTATATAAACGTGCTGCTGTGCTGCTTTTGATCCTCGGCGCTGTTGGCGGTTTTTTGCCTTCGCTTTTTATGCTCGCCAAAACGGGTCAAGTTTGGTCCGTTAATTATCAAGCACCGCACTCAATGGTTGACCAATATCTCCTTGTGCATATTCC
>ERZ802819.306-NODE-306-length-33474-cov-14.3239_pt1 | contig 33474 bp, 38 predicted proteins | sample MGYA00345647_ERZ802819 | MGnify/ENA primary metagenome ERZ802819 (study PRJEB30503, sample SAMEA104212355) | marine metagenome | biome: Westerlies Biome; feature: [SRF] surface water layer (ENVO:00010504) within the epipelagic zone...; material: water...
TGAGGCTATGAATTCAGCCTCTGTTAGAATGATGATTCAAAAAGGTTATCAAGGACTGGCCGAATATATGATAAAGAAGCGAAAAAATAACTAGGCTATAAACTTAGCAAAGTAAAAACCTATATAAAATAGTGTTACCGTTCCAACAAAAGTTATAGTGGCATAGATAATTGCTGAGCTAATATCTCCTGACTCTATCAACTTAAAAAAATCTAGATTAAATGTCGAAAAGGTAGTGAATGCTCCAAGAAATCCGATTGTAAAGAATATTTTTAAGTGCTCATTAAGTACTACTCTAGTAGCAACAAAATAGTAAACTATGCCTATTATTAAAGCCCCTAACAAATTTACCAAAATAGTACTATATGGAATAGACCCTGGTATTATTTTATTAAAATAGTTTATTAATAAATATCTTGCTACGGATCCTAATCCTCCACCAAAAAAAATTAATAAAATTATTTTCACAAATTAGCCCTCAAGGTAACTCATAATTCCAAAATGATCACTAGGATAGATATTATCATTTGGAGACGTTCCAACTAATAGACTTTTTATGGGGTGTCCGGAGCCTTTTTTTGTTGGTTTACCAACAAATATATAATCAATTCGTCTATCAACCTCTAATGTTTTTTTAGCATAATTGTTTATGTTTGACCAAGTGTAACCTGGATCATCTCGGTTTGTTATTTGCCAAGCATCTCGTAATACTGTTCTTGTTTTAGAGGACTTAAGACCAGTTATTTGCATTATCTCATCACTCAATGGATCGGCATTAAAATCTCCACATAGAATAAATGGAAATTCAGAATTTTTAAGTTTGCTAATATATTCTAAAATATATGCAACCTGATTTTGGCGTACATCACTTTGTTCATGCTTATAGTTTAAATGAGTGCATAAAATATCAATCTTAGCGTTATCATAATTAACTTCCGCGTGTAATAGAGTACGATTTTCATTAAATTCTGATGGCGTAGGTATTAAGTTTGATGAGAATTTTAAAATAGGAAACTTAGATACAATAGCATTACCAAATGAAACACCATCAATTTCGAAAGATTTTGAGTAGGCATATTCATATCCAAATAACTCAGCTATCACTTTAGCCTGGCTGTGATCAGAGTCTTCCCAGACTTCTTGCAGACACAATAAATCTGGATTTAACTTTTTAAGCTCATCAAAAATTAGATCTTGGCGATCTAAGTAATTTTCAAACTTCCACCACAGGTTCCAAGATAAAACCTTAATCTGTTTTTTATTGCTTAACTCATCGTGAGCGTCTAAATCTGGAAAAGACTTACTTGGCATTTTTATATCACTTATGCAAAAGCAACCATAATTGATTCTGCAACGTAAGCAGGCTTATCATTTCCTTCAACTTCTAGTGTAGCTTCTGAAATTACTTGAGTACCTCCATTATCAAGTTTATTTACTTCATTAACTTTAACACTTAATCTTACTTTTGAATTAACAGGTACCATGCTAATAAATCTGACTTTGTTAAGTCCATAATTTATAGTCATCTTAGTACCTGTGATTGTCCAAATCATTGAACTTAGAGGTACAATTAGTGAAAGTGTAAGAAATCCATGGGCAATTGTAGATTTTGTTGGAAGCTCTTTAGCTGCTCTTTCCGCGTCTAAATGTATCCATTGATGATCACTAGTTGCATCAGCAAATTGTTGTATCCTGTTTTGATCAATTAGCATCCAGTCTGATTTACCAATATCTTTTCCAATAAAACTCTCTAATTCACTAAAATCTACAGATAGCATATAAATTCTCCTTATTAATTTAATATTAAAATAATATCTTAAATTATTATAAAATATATATCTTTATTATGAGCAATATAAGACAGATAACCAAAGATGATAATGAAAAAATTTTGAAATTACTTAATCAATCTTTTGGACCAGGAAGGTTTGCAAGATCTGTTTATAGATTAAGAGAGATCAAAGGAAGAGAAACAGATTTTTCATATGTAAATGAGAAAAATAATGAAATCTTATCTTCTATTCAATATTTTCAAACTTATCTAAATCAGGATCTTTTAGGCTTACTTTTAGGACCGTTAGCTGTGGAGCCAAAGTATAGAGGACAAGGATTTGGAGTAGCGTTAGTAGAACACACTATTCAAATAATAAAAAAAGAAACTAATTATGATTTTATTTTGGTTATAGGAGATAATGAGTACTATAAAAAATTTGGTTTTGAAAAAATAAATCATGACTTAAATTTTTTTGGTCCTGTAAATATAGATAAGGTTCTAATTCTAGATATAAATGGAAAAATAAAAAAAAATAAGTATTTAAAAATGGAATTTAGTTAATGACAGATGATCAATTTACTTTTGTAAAAGGCTTAGAGACAATCTACGAGTTTAGTAAAAAAGAAAAAAATTCATTGCCTCCGGTAGACAAATGGAATCCTGACTTTTGTGGTGATATTGATATGAGAATTATGCGTAATGGTAAATGGTTTTATATGGGTTCTGAAATAAAGAGACCAGCAATGATTAAATTATTTTCAAGAATTTTAAGGTTAGATGAGGATAATCATTATTATTTAGTAACTCCAGTTGAGAAAGTCAGGATACAAGTTGAAGATGCTCCTTTTGTCGCAACTTCAATACATCAAGAAACAAAAAATGGTATTAAAAATTTATATTTTACAACTAATCTTAATGAAGAAATCTTACTGTCAAATCAAAATCCAATTGATATTAAGATCGATATTAATACAGAAGAACCATCACCATATATTCTTGTTAGAAAAAATCTTAAAGCTTTAATCTCAAGATCAGTTTTTTATGAATTAATTGATTTAGCAAAAAAACAAACCATTGATAGCGTAGAGTACTTAATTTTAGAAAGTAATAATGAAATTTTTAAAATATATGAGTGCTAATAAAGAAATAACTCTTAATCTATTGCAAAACACCTTCGCTGATGCACATGAAATATCTCATGAATCTTTTGATATTAATTCAACAAGAACTGACTCCAATATAAATTATGATAAAAAAATTATTAATCTTTTTAATAATAAAAAATTGACTAAATCAGCAGTACTGGTCCCAATTACATTTGAAAATAACTCAGCCAATATCATTTTAACATATCGCTCAGCAAAATTAAAAGACCATGCAGGTCAAATTAGTTTTCCAGGTGGAAGAATTGATAAAAAAGATTTATCTCCTATTGATACTGCAATTCGAGAAACTAAAGAGGAAATAGGTATTGAAAAAAAATATATAAATATCATAGGAAACCTTGATAACTATGTGACTGGTACTGGCTTTCAAATTTTACCTATAATAGCAAATGTAATAGGTGGATATGATATTTCTATTAACTCCAAAGAAGTAGAGAGTGTTTTCAAATTACCAATGAGCATTTTAATGAATAAGAAAAATCATGATATTCAGGAAAAATTATATTATAACGGAGAAATATCATATCACTATAATTTTAATGTGATAAATTATGAAAATCATTTCATATGGGGTGCCACTGCAAGTATTTTATTAAATTTATATGAAAAATTAAAATGACTAATCATAATATTAAAGAAGTACTAGCGATGAACGACGTACAAAAACTATTCGAAATCTTTGATAAAAATCAAATTTATTTAGTTGGAGGATGTGTAAGAAATGCATTTAGCAATAGGGATGTACAAGATATTGATTTTGCTTCAACTTTAGAACCTGAACAGGTTATTGGGGTGTTAGATAAAAATAAAATTAAATTTTTAGATATAGGTAAAGAGCATGGAACTATAACTGCAATAATTAATAATACTAAGTATGAAATAACTTCATGTCGCTCAGATATAAAGACAGACGGTCGACATGCATTAGTTGATTATACAAGTGATATCAAAGTTGACTCAAACAGAAGAGATTTTACATTTAATGCAATTTATGTTGATCAATCAGGAGATATTTTTGATTTTCATAATGGTTTAAAAGATTTAGAAAAAAATAAAGTTCAGTTCATTGGCGACGTAGAACAAAGAATCCAAGAAGATTATTTAAGAATCCTTAGGTTTTTCAGGTTCCATTGTGAGCATTCACCAGATCACATTAGTGAAAGCGAATTGCTTCTAATTAAAAAGCATATTAATGGACTAAAAAAAGTATCTAAAGAAAGGTTATGGATTGAATTAAAAAATATCATTGAGCATAAAAATTCAAGTTATATTCTAAAAAAAATGCAAGATACTGGCTTATTTTCAGTGGTATTCGAAGGTATTATAGTTGAGAAAAGTTTTGAAAAGTTAAATAATAATTTAGTAAATTTAAATTTATCTGGCACCAATATGTGTAAGTTGGCTATTTTACTAAATAACGATGAAAAAACTATTAATAGCTTCATTTCAGAAAATCCACTTTCAAAAATAGAACAAAATAATCTTATAAACTTATCAAATATACATAGCAGTATCGTATCTTACATGTCTATGCGAGAGGCAAGAGCAGCTTTGTATCGATTAGGTAAAGATAATTTTACAAATCAAGTATTATGTCAATGGTCTAAAGATTTGAATGACAAAACAACAATCAATTGGCGAGCTTTAATTGAAGTCGCAAGTTCTTGGAGTAGACCTGAATTTACAGTGAAAGCATCAGACGTGATTAATATGGGAATATCAGAAGGACCAGAACTAGGTGAGATATTAGAAGAGTTAGAAGAGTGGTGGATAAATAATGATTTTATAGATGATCAATTTTCCTTAATTGAAAGACTTAAAGCAATCTGCTTTGCACGACACTAGTTATTCATAGAGTATAGCAGTAATTTCATAGCTTTTTTCACCTTTTGGCGTATTAACCATTACAAAGTCGTCTTTTTCTTTACCAATTAATTCTTTTGCAACAGGTGATTTATAAGAAATCAAGTTGTTATCAATATCAGCTTCTTCATGACCAACTATTTTAAAAACTTTTTTTTCATCAGTTTCTAAATCTTTTAATTTTACAGTACACCCAAAAACTACCTTACTATCTTGATTGATATTTTTAATATCAATTATTTCAGCATTCGCTAGTAATGATTGTATCTCTTGGATTCTACCTTCATTATGACTTTGTTCCTCTTTTGCAGCATGATATTCAGCGTTTTCTTTTAAATCTCCGTGAGCTCTGGCTTCAGCGATTGCTTTTATGACTTCTTGTCTTTTACTTCCAGTTAAAAGAGCAAGCTCATCTTGTAATTTTTTAGCTCCATCAATTGTTATTGGTTCTGTACTCATAGTTCTTAATTTAAATCCAAATAGCTTCAGGAGGCATTGACATTAAAATTGCATCAATATTACCACCAGTTTCTAAGCCAAATTTTGTACCTCGATCATATAATAAGTTAAACTCCGCATATCTACCACGTTTTATTTTCTGTTTAATTTTATCATTATTTGTCCATTTTTTTTTGAGATTTTCATTAATAATATTTGGCACAATATCTATAAAACATTTTCCAGTATCTTTAACAAAAGCAAAGTCCTTTTCAAAATTATTAGAATTTAAACGATCAAAAAAAATTCCTCCATCTCCACGAGTTTCATTTCTATGTGGCAGGTAAAAATACTCATCACATTCTTTTGAAAATTTATTATAGAATTTCCTGTTATGTAGATCACACATTTTTTTGATATTACTATGAAACTTTTTTTTACTTTTTAGATTTTTAAATGTTGGTGTCATGTCCATTCCACCTCCAAACCAACTTTCTTCAGTTACAATGTAACGTGTATTAAAATGAAAAGATGGAATAAAAGGGGAGTTCATGTGTGCCACAACTGAAATACCACTTGCCCAAAACTTACCAGATTCTCCTGAACCAGGTATTTGACTTTTAAATTTTTTGTTAAATTTTCCATGAACTGTCGAAATATTTACACCAACTTTCTCAAAAATATTTCCATGCATAAGACCCATGGTTCCACCACCATTATCTTGCGATTCACGAGATGCTCTTTTCCAACTTTTGAATTTAAACTTATTCTTTTTGCCTGAATTAATATTTTTATTCTCTATGCTTAAGAAAGCTTCAATAGTTTCATGTCGAAGTTTTTCAAACCACTCTTGTGAAGCTTTTCTTTGTTGGATTGTCATTTTTCAAACTGCCTTCTTGATTCCGCGATAACAATACCTGCAGAAACTGCCACATTTAGTGATCTGGAATTTTCACTCATTGGAATTGTAATCACTTCATGCACACTATTAAATACTTTATCTGGAACGCCAGCACTTTCACGCCCTACCAGTAAAAAGTCATCTTTTTTAAAATCAAACTTAGTATAGTTAACCTTCCCTTTGGTAGATAGAAGGATTATTCTTTTATCTTTGTTGTTTTCTAAAAATAGTTCCCACGAATCATGTTCTGTAAGCGAGACAGATTCAACATAGTCCAAGGCAGCTTGCTTTATATTTTTTTTATTAAATATGTATCCGGTTGGGTGGATTATATCTAAACCTAAGTCAAAACAAGCGCATATTCTAATCATAGCACCAGTATTTTGCGGAATATCGGGTTGAAATAAAGCTAATCTCATTTTTTTAATTAGTAATAATTTATTGAGCTCGGTCGTACATACTATGCGTCATATTGACACAAGATTTATCAAATAGTCTAATTTATTTTTGTAGAAAATCCCTAATTAACGTATATATAAACTGTATATATCACAATGGATACAGACAAAAATACAAGTTCAGAAGAAACAAAAGTCACCAGAAGAGATTTTCTATATTTGACTACAGGTAGCTTTACAGCTGTTGGTGTAGGTGCGGTGGCATGGCCATTTATTGTTCAAATGAATCCCGATGCATCTGTTAAAGCTTTAGCCTCAACAGAAGTAGATTTATCGCCAATTATGCCAGGCCAAAGTATTTCTATATTATGGAGAGGTAAACCAGTTTTCATAAGAAGGAGAACTCCAGAAGAAATAACTGAAGCCCAAGCAGTAAAAGAGGCTGATCTTCCAGATCCTGAGACAGATGAAGCAAGAGTTCAAAAGCCAGAATGGCTAGTAATGGTTGGAGTTTGTACGCATCTTGGCTGTATTCCGTTAGGCAATAAGGGTGAATACAATGGGTGGTTCTGCCCTTGTCATGGATCACATTATGATACATCAGGAAGAATTAGAAAAGGACCAGCACCCAAAAATCTAGAAGTACCAAAATACGTTTTTTTAGACGATAACACTATAAAAATTGGATAGGAATTTATGAGCGATAATTATGAGCCACAATCGGCAGTAGGAAAATGGATAGATAAAAGATTACCTCTAATCTCATTATTTAGTGGTCACTTAATGCAGTTTCCAACTCCAAAAAACTTAAATTACTGGTGGACATTTGGTGGAATTTTAACTTTTTGTTTAATTACTCAAATTTTAACAGGCCTAGTTCTTGCAATGCATTACGTTGCTGATGCTAATTTAGCGTTTGCAAGTGTTGAGCATATCATGCGAGACGTAAACTATGGCTGGCTTCTAAGATATATGCATGCGACAGGTGCCTCCATGTTCTTTATTGCTGTGTACATTCATATGGCAAGATCACTTTTTTATGGTTCTTACAAAGAGCCACGCGAATTAATTTGGATCATTGGTGTGTTCATATTTCTGTTAATGGTTGCTACAGCGTTCATGGGTTATGTATTGCCATGGGGACAAATGAGCTTTTGGGGTGCAACTGTGATCACAAATTTATTTAGTGCAGTTCCATTTTTTGGAGAGGCAATAACTAATTGGTTATGGGGAGATTATTCAGTCGGAAGCGCACTATTAACTAGATTCTTTACTCTTCATTACTTAATGCCATTCCTTATTTTTGGTTTAGTCATCTTACATATTTGGGCATTACATGTTCCTGGTAACAATAATCCAGAGGGTATTGACGTTATTAAAGGTCAAGATACTGTTCCATTTCACCCGCATTATGTCGTGAAAGATGTATTTGCTTTGGTTGTATTTATGATCGTATTTGCTGGATTTGTTTTTTTCAGTCCTAATATTTTAGGGCATAGTGATAACTATATTCAGGCAAATGCTCTGCAAACTCCTGAGCATATTGTTCCTGAATGGTATTTTTTACCTTTCTATGCAGTCTTGAGAGCTATACCTGATAAGCTTGGTGGTGTTATTGCCATGGTTTCTGCAATAGCTATCTTAGCGTTCATACCTTGGCTTGATCATTCTAAAGTTAGATCAGCTAAATACAGACCTCTCTATAAGCAGTTCTATTGGCTTTTAATTTTTGATTTTATTCTATTGGGATATTTAGGTGCTCAACCAGCCACTGGGATATATTTAATACTTGGAAGACTTGCCACTCTTTATTACTTCCTTCATTTTCTTTTAGTGATGCCATTAGTTGGTTACATTGAAAAACCAAAACCACTTCCAAAAAGTATCTCGGAACCAGTATTGTCAAATGAGGAACAGCAGGCTAAGGCAAATTTAGCCACGTAGAAATTATGTATAAATTTTCTCTTGTCTTTGTATTTTTATTTACGAGCCTCGTCTTTGCTGCAGGTGAGATGAAAGCACCTATGGAGCCTGACTGGACTTTTCAAGGACCACTAGGAAAATTTGATAGAGCTGAGCTACAACGAGGTTATCAAGTTTATACTGAAGTTTGTTCAAGTTGCCATTCAATGAACCTACTTAGTTATAGAAATTTAGTTCAAGCCGGTGGGCCAGAATTTTCTGAAGAACAAGCTAAAGCAATGGCTGCCATGTTTGAGGTTGAGACTGGACCTAACTCCGACGGTGAGATGTTTATGCGACCTGCAATTCTCTCTGATCGTTTTGTAAGCCCATGGAAGAATGAGCAAGAGGGTAGAGTAGCAAATGGTGGAGCTTATCCACCAGATTTATCAGTAATGGTAAAGGCTAGATCAGGTGGTGCAGATTACGTATATTCGTTAATACTTGGATATAAAGATGAAGTGCCTGAAGGAGTCACTCTTGATGATGGTGTATATTATAATATCTATGCAAAAAACCAAAAAATTGCCATGCCGCAAGTTCTATACGAAGATGGTGTTGAATATACCGATGGTACCGCAGCAACTGAAGTTCAAATGGCAAAAGACGTAACAGCCTTTCTAGCTTGGTCAGCAGAACCTAAACTTGAGGAGAGAAAACGAATTGGTTTTAAGGTTATTATTTATTTAATTATTCTATCCTTCTTATTATATTTTACTAATAAGAGAATTTGGAAAGATACTTCACATTAATCTTTTTTATTTTTATAATTAAGTTTCAGTATTTTATGTTATTTAATTAATAAATTAGATTTAGTTTGTATTATCCACAATTTCTAATCCTTAATCTCGATCTAAACCTTTCTTTGTAGTAATATTTATTCAAATTATTGGAGAAATATTATGTTAGAAAACTTATTTAAATTAAGTGACAACAAAACTTCGGCTAAAACAGAAATGCTTGCAGGTTTAGCAACTTTCTTAACCATGGCATATATAATAGTCGTTAATCCAGCTATCCTATCGACTGAAGGAACAGGAATGGATTTTGGTGGTGTTTTTGTTGCTACAATAATCGCAGCTGTTGTCGGCTGTTTGATTATGGGCTTATGGGCAAATTGGCCTATTGGTCTAGCACCTGGTATGGGCCTGAATGCATTTTTTGCTTTTGGTGTTGTGTTTGGAATGGGATATACCTATCAACAGGCTTTAGCTGCGGTATTCATCGCTGGACTTGCATTTTTAATACTCTCAGTAACACCTGCTAGGAAGTGGATAATTAATAGTATTCCAAAAAGTATGAAATTTGGTGTTGGAGCTGGTATAGGACTTTTCTTAGCAATCATTGGTCTTAAAAACGCTGGTGTAGTAGTCGACAATCCAGCTACTTTGGTAAGCTTGGGAGACGTAAGTTCAATGCCGGTAATGCTCGCAGCAGTTGGTTTTGCGATTATGGCAATACTTGATAAAAGAGGAATTCCTGGTTCAATAATTATAGGAATACTAGCAGTTAGTCTAATTGCATGGGTAACTGGCGTTAGTGCTATTGATGGTGTTGTTGGATCAATTCCACCAGCAGTTCATGCCTTTTCAATGGACTTCAGTCTTATTGCTACATCAGGTTTTATTGGCGTAGCTTTTGCCTTCTTGTTTGTTGATTTTTTTGATACCGCGGGAACATTAACCTCAGTAGCTAACCTAACTGGAAAAGTAGACAGCGATGGTAATGTAGATGGTATTGGTAGAGCGGTCTTGGCTGACTCTGTAGCAACTACAGTAGGTGCTCTAGCCGGTACATCAAATACTACTTCGTATATTGAATCTGGTGCTGGAATTAAAGAAGGTGGTAAGACAGGATTGACAGCAGTTACTGTGGCTGTTCTTTTTGCTATTTGTTTATTCTTAGCTCCACTTGCTCAAAGTATACCTGCTTTTGCAACCGCCCCAGCTTTGGTTTTTGTTGCTACATTTTTTCTGAAAAATTTAAGAGATATTGAGTGGGATGATGTTAGTGAATATGCGCCTGCAGTACTAGCGGCTGTATTAATGCCACTTACATTCAGTATTGCTCATGGTATTGCTCTTGGTTTCATAGCTTATGTAGTTATTAAAGCTTTAAGTGGAAGAGCCAGTGATCTTAACGCAGGATCTATAGTAATTGGCGCGCTTTCGTTTCTTTACTATATCGTCTAATAAATAAAATAAAATTACCCCCTCTATTTGCAAAGATAGGGGGGTATTTTTTATTCACCCATATAGGCAGTATTGATCAGTGATTATTTTTATCTTCTTCATCCCATGGAAAGACAGGCCAAGTGTCTTGAGTAATTGCTTCAACATAAGTCCCTGCTAAAGGCAGACCCCTAGGTTTTGCGTAAATTACTGCAAGGTGCATGTTAGGCATATATTCTTTTAACGCCTTAGCGGTCCCACCTTGATCAACAATATCATCTATCACTAAAACAACTTCATCAGTTTTTGGTGCACGGTGAACAATTGCCTTATCTACCTGACGGTGAATATAGCTTTGGATTGAGACGATATCAACATCTTGAATCCCAAGGGTATAGGCGACAACTGAAGCTGGGACAAACCCGCCTCTAGAAACAACTACCATTTTATCAAAATTAACATTTTTTTCTTTTAAAAGATGTGCAAGCCTGACAGCTTTATCATGCATCTCTTCATAAGTAGGAAAAATAAGTTTATGTTCCATAGTTCGTTAATTGTTAAATAAAAAGTGCATAACGTCACCGTCCTGTACTTTATACTCTTTGCCTTCACTTCTGAGTTTACCTAATTCTCTAGCCTTACTTTCTCCATTACATTCTACAAAGTCATTATAAGACACTGTTTCAGCTCTAATAAACCCTTTTTTAAAGTCTGTATGAATTTTACCCGCAGCATCTGGAGCTAATGTGTCTACTTTTATTGTCCAAGCGCGTGCTTCTTCTGGTCCAGCCGTAAAATATGTTACTAAATTAAGTATTGAGTAGCCACTATTAATTATTTTATTTAAACCTGAGTCCTCAAGGCTAAGAGAAGATAAAAACTCTGATTGTTCTGATTCGTCTAATTGTGATATTTGTGACTCTATTTCTGCAGAAATAATAATTATATTACCATCATCAACCTTTTCAGTTAATTCATTACTTAAATTATTGCCCGTTGTAATAGAGCCTTCGTCTACATTACATACATATATTATTGGTTTGATTGAAATAAGATTAAATTCTTTAGCTTCGTTCTCTATTTCATCGATATCAATTATAGAGCGAGCAGGTTTACCTTCACTAAGATGGTTTAAAATTTTTTGTGCAGTTTCAATTTTTTTTCTTGCATCTTTGTCACCTTTTTTTTGAAGTTTTTCTAAGTTTACTATTAACTTTTCAACCATTTCTAAATCAGCAAGAATTAATTCAGTATTAATTGTCTCGACGTCATCTACGGGATTAATTTTATTATTAACGTGAGTAATATTTTCGTCTTCAAAACACCTAACAACATGAATAATGGCATCTACTTCGCGAATATGTGATAAGAATTTATTCCCTAACCCTTCTCCTTTAGAAGCACCTTTTACCAGTCCAGCAATATCAAAAAACGTTAATGGTGCAGGAATAACCTTTTTAGAATTAGCAATTTTTGCTAGCTTATAAATTCTATCATCTGGAACAGCAACAGTTCCTTCATTTGGCTCAATTGTACAGAAAGGATAGTTAGCAGCTTCAGCAGATATTTTTTTGGTTAAAGCATTAAAGAGGGTAGATTTACCCACATTTGGAAGGCCAACAATTCCACATTTAAATCCCATTATGTAATCTTTATTTTGTTTAAGAACGAAGAATGCTCTTGATTAACTAAATACTCTAAATTATCAGAGATGTTTATACATAACTGTTGCATGATTTCTATTTCTTTTTTTTTAAAATCATTTAGTACGTATCTTAATACTTTTTCCTTATCTCCAGGATGTCCAATGCCAATTCTAACTCTAAAATAGTTTTTGCTAATTCGTTTATCTATTGATTTTAGTCCATTATGCCCAGCGGCACTACCAGCAAATTTAATTCTTACTTTACCAAAATCTAAATCTAAATCATCGTGTATTACGTAAATATTTTCTGCTTTAAATTTATAAAATGAAATGAGTTTTCTGACTGCAACTCCACTATCATTCATGTAGTCATTAGATTTAAATGCCACAATCTTTTTTTTATTGATTTTATCTACCCATAATTGTCCGCCATATTTATTTTTTGGATCCGAAGTCTCAAAAGTTTTAATTATTTCATCGAGTACTAAATACCCAATATTATGTCTAGTTTTAGAGTATTTTTTCCCTGGATTGCCAAGGCCAATTATTGAAAACATCAATTAATTATAAGTAAGATAGTGGTTAAAAAGAAGTAATTTATTTTTTAAAGAAATTAATCTTTCTTCTCTTCAGATGACTCTGCATCTTTAGATTCAGCGCTTTCTGCAGAATCTCCTTCAACAGCTTCGCCTTCAGCAGGGGCTTCAGTTTCAGGCTCTTTAACAACAGTAGGCGCAGCTACTGTACCAATAGTAAAATCACGATCAGTAATAGTTGGAACAGTTCCCTCAGGCAATTTAGTTGATGAAATATGAATAGCATCACCTATTTCTAAACCATCAAGATCAAATACTATTTCTTCTGGTATATTATTCGCGGGACAACTAATCTGAATAGTTCTTCTGACAATATTCAACACACCTCCACGTTTTAATCCTGGCGATAGCTCATGATTTATAAATGTTGCAGGTATATCTAGTACAACTTTTGAGTCAGCCCCAAGTCTCAAGAAATCTATATGTACAGGTAAATCAGATAGGGGGTGAAATTGAACATCTCTTGGTATTGCTAAACTTTCTTTCCCGTTAATATTAAGAGAGTATATTTTAGTTAAAAATCCCCCAGCTTTCAGTTCTTTTTGAACTTTAAGGCTTTCTACACTTATTGATAACGGATCCTCGTTGAGGCCATATACTACAGATGGTATCCTTCCAGAAGCGAGCACTTTTTTTGATGCAGATTTTCCGGTAGATTCTCTGAGTTGAATATCTAATGTATTTTCTTTAGCCATAATTTATGTAAATGAGGTATTAAATCAAAATCTATGAGATGGCAAGGGGATTAAATTAAAACTCAAACAGACTAGAAACTGAGCTTTCCTCAGAAATTCGCTTGATTGCCTCACCTAGCAATGGAGCAATTGAAAGTATCTTTAATTTAGCACTTTCTGAAGTTTTAGGGCCTATATTGATAGAGTTGGTAACTACAAGTTCAGTAAGTCGAGATTTTTCAACCCTTTTAAGTGCTTCACCAGTAAGTACACCGTGAGTTATATATGCAGCAACTGATCTGGCTCCTACTTCTATCAGTTTATCTGCTGCATTACAGATAGTTCCTGCTGAATCGATAATATCATCTAAAATAATACAATCTTTTCCATTCACTTCACCCACGATATTCATAATTTCACTTTCACCGGGCTTTGGTCTTCTTTTATCTATAATTGCAATTGAAGCACCCAATTTGTTTGCAATACCTCGCGTTCTTACAACACCACCAACATCAGGTGATACGGCAACTAAGTTGTCTGCTTCAAACTTTTTATTTATTTCTTTCGCAAATACTGGGCCTGCAAAAAGATTGTCTGTTGGAATATCAAAAAAACCTTGAATTTGCTCAGCGTGCAAATCAATAGTCAAAACTCTATCAGCCCCAGCGGTAGTAATAAGGTTTGCGACTAATTTTGCAGAAATAGGGGTTCTTGGGCCAGCCTTACGATCTTGTCTAGCATATCCATAGTATGGCATGACAGCAGTAATTCTTTTAGCAGACGCTCTTTTGAGGGCGTCAATCGTTACCAAAAGTTCTACGAGATTATCATTAGCTGGGTACGAGGTTGAACAGATAACAAAAACATCCTCACCTCTTATATTTTCTTTTATCTCAACAAATACTTCATCATCAGCAAAACGCTTAATTGCTGCATTAGCTAGAGGTATATTAATATAATCAGCAACTTCCTTTGCTAAAGGTATATTGCTGGTTCCAGTAATAATTTTCATATACAGAAGCTGATTTATTATTCTTTTATAACAATTGTTGAAATCATTCTACCATAATCACGTTCTTTTTTATGAATAGATCTTCTGTAGCTATAAAATAAGGCTTCCTGCAAGTATGTATCTAGACATATTGATGAAATGTCAGAAATACTATTATTTTCTAATTGTTTAATAATAAATCCTCTCAGATCAAAATTGTATTTTTTTTTGTCAAATTGATGGAAATAACTACTATTTTTTGAATCTGACTCAATAAAAATATTATAAAAATCGTCTTTTACTTCATAGGAATCTTTTGCAATGCAAGGGCCAATAGTACACTTGATATCTTTCAAATTGCTTCCAAGATACAACATGGCGTTAATGGTATTTTGAATTATTCCTGTTAACGCTCCTTTCCATCCTGCATGACAAGCGCCTATTATTTTTTTTTTGTTATCATAAAAGAGAACAGGTGCACAATCCGCGGTTAGAATTCCAAGTATCATATTTTTTTGTTTGGTGACTATTCCATCATTTATATAAATTTCTTTTAGATTATTGGATTTAAGGATTCCGACTTTATTTGAATGAGTTTGATAAAGTGTTACCAAATGCTTTGAGCTTAAATTAAAATATTTTGATACAGCCAATCTATTTTTTTGGATATACGGCTTATAATCATTTGACCCTGGACCACAATTTAATGATTTATAATTATTAAGTGAAACACCACCCAATCGAGAAAAAAAACAGTGATCTATATTTCCTAAGTTATCTGAAAAAAACATCTTTATTTATACTCTGAATAAATAATTTTAAAAAGTGATCCCATTTCTTCATGATTAATTAATCTATTCAATCCAAGTAAAATTTCTTTTTCTTTTTCTAAATTGTTTTCAATCAACTTTGAGGCTCTAAGTTCAATACCCATCTCTTTTAAGAATTTTGATTGTTTAAGAATCTTTAAATTTTTTACGTCATGGCAATTCATTATATTTAATATATTATTAAAGTTTACATGAGCTGTTAAATCTTGCTCTCCAACATTATCTAAAAAATTTGTAATTTTATTATTCTTTATTGATGAAAGTGTGCTTTTATATGTCAATTCTGTATATCCATAATCCGCAAATAAAATGAAGCCACCATAAGACTTAATATTTTTTGCAATAAAGCTAATAATGTGATCACTGTCTTCTGAAAATTCGTAAATTTCGCCTGAATTTAGATTTAATTTTTTTAAATGAGAATTTTTTTGATCTTTCGATTCTTCAAAATCTTTATAAAAATTCCCATTTAAATCCTGCTTAATAACAAGGTTTTTAATTTTATCATTAGATATTTTTACTTGGGAAATTGGTAAAGCATCAAAAAATTCATTTGCAATATATACAGAAAACTCTTTTGGTATCGTACTTATATTTGAATGAATCTCTGATTGAGGAAACTCTTTCTTTATATCTTTTATAAAATGAACATTGTTTTCAATAAAGTGGAGATTTATTTCTGAATTTTTTTTGATTAATTTCTTTACTACTCTCAAAATATCCTTCATTAGAGTTCCTTGGCCCGGACCAAGTTCAACTAAATTGCAAAAACTTATCTTATTTGTTATTAATATTTGACTTAGCCATATACCGATCATCTCTCCATAAAGTTGAGAAATTTCTGGGCTAGTTACAAAATCTCCATTATTACCAATTGGCTTATTTTTTCTATAATATCCAAATTCTTCATCATGTAATGATATCTGCATGAATTCTTTTAAAGTAATAAAAGACTTATTATTTATTACATCAATTACTTTACTTTTTACTGACATTTTGCTTTGAGAAAAATAGGATTAGTATTCCAAATAAAAACATGGGTAAGGATAGTAGCATGCCCATAGTTAAGTAATTAAAAAAGTATCCAACTTGTACATCTGGTTCACGAGTAAATTCAATAATAAATCTAAATATTGAATATAAAGTTAAGAACATTCCAGATATAAATCCTGAATGTTTTAATTTTTTATATTTATGAATCATAATATTTAAAATAACAAAAATAATTAGGCCTTCGAATAATGCTTCATAAATTTGACTTGGATGTCGATGTAATCCATTGGTATTTGGAAATATAACACCAATAAAAATATCTGTGGGTCTTCCATATAATTCTGCATTAATAAAATTTGAAATTCGTCCAAAAAAGATTCCAACTGGAGCTGAAGCACAAACCAAATCTGATATTGTTAAAAAACTAAAATCTCTTTTCTTGGCAAATAGGTAAATAGTTAAAATAATGCCTAATAAACCTCCATGAAATGACAGGCCGCCTTCCCAAACATACAATGTCTTTAATGGATCACTTAAATAATAGAGTGGATTATAAAATATAACATAACCTAGCCGAGCACCTAGTATTAGCCCTAAAATTCCATAAAAAATCAGATCATCTACATCTTTTGGTTGAATATTATGCTTCTCATTAAATAAACCTTTTTGTCTTGATAGATATTGTATGTATTTCCAGGCAAAAATAAAACCAACTATATACGCAAGTGAATACCATCGTATAGCTATAGGCCCAAACTCAAATAAAATAGGACTAATTGTTGGAAATGTAATAGAAAGCATTATGATTAATTATTTATTTTATTCATTATACCACCAAAATGCAAACTGAGAACATATTCTTAAAGTTAATCTCAAAAGCAATTGTAGCTTCATTTGAAACGACTGAAATAATAAAATCTGAAGTAAAAACTCACCTGTTATTTAAAAATGAAAAAAAATTTAATAAAAAAAATCTTAAAAAATGAATATCAAGAATGAAAATATATTAATAATTGGCGCTGGCAATATGGGCTATGCATTTATTTCCGCATTAATTGAAAATAAAGTAAGTCCTAAAAATATTTATATAATAGAAAAAAAACCAAGTGCAAGGCTAAAAAAAATTCAAAAATTAAAAAAAATAAAAATATTTAACACAATAAATAAATTTGAGAAGAATATAAAAATCTCTATTACAATACTAACTATTAAACCAAATCAATTAGGTGATGTCTTTTCAGATGAATTAAATTATAAAATAAAAAATTCATTAATTATTTCTATTGTAGCTGGTAAAACACATTCTACATTAAAAAAACTTTCAAAAGGTAATACAAATATAGCAAGAGCTATGACTAATACCCCTGCCGCTGTTGGATGGGGAACTTCTATTATATATTTCGCAAAGACCACAACAAATGCTAATAAAAAAAGGGCAATGCATTTAATGAATCTTATTGGACAAGTCGAAGAAGTTAAATCAGAGAAATCAATTGATACTTTTACAGGACTTTTTGGTAGTGGTCCTGCATATTTATACTTGCTAATTGAAATATGGTCCAACTATGCAAAGAAAAATGGTTTTAAGTATGCAGAAGAAATGACGGTACAGACTATTCTTGGCTCTATTTTATTATTACTACATACACAAGAAAAACCAGAGTCATTAAGAAAAAGGGTTACCAGTAAAGGAGGTACTACTGAAGCTGCTCTGATGGAATTAAATAACAATCAAAAATTTCAAAAACTTTTTGAAAAAGCTATCTCTAAGGCTATTAAAAAAGCTATTACTTTAAGCAAGAATTAATTTGGGATTTCAATTCTAACCTTTAATCCACCTAAGATTTTACTTTCCCCTAACTCTATAGTCCCGTTTATGGAGTTTAGTAGATGTTTAGTGGTCGATAATCCTAAACCAGAGTTTGTTGAATTTTGATTTCTACTCTTATCTATTCGATAAAATGGTTTAAAAACATTGGCCCTCTCAGTCTCTGGAATACCTTCGCCATCGTCATGAATTTCTACTTTTGTAAGTTCTGGCGATGTTTCAATAATTATTTTAACTTTTTGAGCATTTTCAAAAGAGTTATTCAGTAAGTTAATAATAGATCTATTAAATATATTAGCATTTAATTCTATTTCGGCATCATTAATTATTTCTATATCAATATTTTTATCATTAAAATGAATATCATTCTTTATTCTAATAATAGCTTCAATTGGATTTATTTTGATACTATCTTTGATATTTTCTTCTTTTGAAAAATTTAAATATTCTTCCAGCATTAAATTCATGTGTTTAATTTCATCTATTAAAAATTTTTTACTTTTATCATCCTCAATTGTTTCTGCTTGTAATCGCATTCTAGTTAGGGGAGTTTTTAAATCATGACCAACTCCAGCAAGCATTAAAGATCTTTGCTCTACTTGCTTTATTATTCTATTTTTCATTTTTAAAAATTCTATAGCAGCTCTTCGAACATCGCTTGCACCAGATACTTTGAAATTAGATACATTATTTCCTTTACCAAATTCCTCAGCTGCCATCGCAAGTTGAGTTATTGGTTTAATTTGATTTCGTAAGAATAGAAAAGAAATAAAAATTAATATTGCAGAAGATATAATTACCCAACCAAGAAAAATATGCACTCTAGCGGTAGATACTCTTTTTTTAGGAAAAGTAATTCGCAACATTTCTTCACCAATATTGACATATACATTGATATTATCATTTGCAGATTGAACCCAATGGGTTGAGTTAATGCGCAACATTTCTTCACCAATATTGACATATACATTAATATTATCATTTGCGGATTGAACCCAATGAGTTGCGTTTAAAGTGCCTTGAAGCTCCCGCTTAAAACCAGAAGTTACAAAATCAAGAAATTTAATATTATTAGCTGCATAGTTTTCTGATAGATCCTGTGAGCTTATAATTTTTATATTCATTTCAGTGAAAGAGCCATAATCTCTGTTAGCTCGCAATATAGAAATATCATTATTTTTTATTTGATTTACAGTTAAAGCAATTTCCATTGCAACAGAACGCGACATTCTTGCTATTACTCGTTCCCATAAGCTATCAAAAAAAACAGTTACAATAATGAGTTGGAAAACAATCATTGGAAGTATAACAATTGAAATTGCTCGTACTAACAGACTTTTTGGTAAATACTTTTTAATCATGTTAGTTGTTAACCCATAATAAATAACCAGCCCCACGTTTAGTTTTGAGATATTTAGGAAATTTTGGGTCTAATTCTATTTTTTTTCTAAGTCTGTTAATGCAAACGTCAAGAGTTCTTTCTTGCTCAAAGCCTAATATTTTACTTAATTCTTCGCGTGAGAAAGGCTTTCCAATTTCTTTTGACAATATTCTTAAAATTGATAACTCATTAGAATTCAAAGATTTACTTGTTTTAGATCCTGATATTTCTCCTGTGACCAGATTTAGAACAAGATTATTAATCTGGATTTGATCTTTAAAAGTCTTAGTGCTGGTTTTCTTTAAAATATTTTTAATTCGTAGTAGTAATTCTTTTGGCTCAAAAGGCTTAGCCAAATAATCATCAGCACCTAATTCAAGACCTTGTATCACGTTTTCTGTATCACCCATTGCAGTAAGGTGTATAATTGGCACCAGTGATTTCGACCTTATTATTTTTGTAAGTTCATATCCGTCAATACCAGGCATCATAATATCTAGTATCAATACGTCAAAACTAATCAAGTTTATTTTTTGTAATGCATCATCCCCATTAATAGCCGTTGTAACCAAAAAATTATTTTTTATTAGAAAGTCTTTTAATAGATCCCGAATTTTATCATCGTCATCAACTACCAAAATATGATTACTAATTTTACTCATCATTTATTTTTTTCTGCTAAATTTAAAAATATCTGATTAAATCCATTAACTGCCTCTGAACCAGATTTTTGAAATGCATTACTTATCTCTTTTATTGTAGGTCCAATTAAATTATTGATTATTTTTTTTGACTCATCTGAAAGATATAAGTTTTTCATTCTTTTATCTTTTTTGTTCGTTTCTTGAATAACCATTTTTTTTTCTAATAGAATCTTTAATACTCTATTAAGACTTTGCTTCGTAATACTCAATTTTATTAAAAGTTCATTAAAAGTTATACCTGGATAAAGTAATATTATTAAAATACATCTTATATCAGCGATACCAAAGCCATTTACACTGGCATTATCTAAAATTTGATTTTCAAAAGTTTTATAGACTAAGAAGAAATTATTTAGAGTTTCTTTTAATTTATCTTCTCGTAAATATAAAAGTGGAGAACCTTTGTGCAGATTATTATTTAAGTCAGACATTATGACATAATAATGATAAAAAGTTATATTAATCAACTAGATTTTCTGATAACTAAGTAGTTTAATTTTTTACAGTAAAAATATGGAAATTTTACCTTTTGATAATAGGGATGGCCTAATTTGGATGAATGGTGAGTTTATCGCTTGGAATGATGCAAAGTGCCACGTTATTACTCAAGGCATGCACTATGCTAGCTCAGTTTTTGAGGGTGAAAGAGCCTATAAAGGAAAGATTTTTAAATCTGAAGAGCATACAAAACGTCTATTTAAATCTGCAGCAACTTTAGGCATCGATATACCTTTTAGCGAGAATGAAATAAATAAAGCTAAGGATGAGCTTATTAAAAAAATGAACTTAGAGGACTGTTATGTTAGACCAATTGTTTGGAGAGGCAGTCAACAAATGGGATTATCTACATCGAAATCAGATGTAAATGTAGCAATAGCGGTATGGGATGACTGGGCTTCTTACTTTAAAATTGAAGATAGAAAAGCAGGACTCAGATTAATAACTTCACCATGGAAGAGACCATCTCCCGATACAGCACCTTGTGAAGCAAAAGCATCTGGACCCTACGTTATATGTACGATGTCAAAATCATTTGCTGAAAATAAAGGATTTCATGACGCTTTAATGCTTGATTATAGGGGCTATGTTGCTGAGGGAACAGGAGCAAATATTTTTTTTATAAAAGATAATGAAATTCATACACCAATACCAGATTGTTTCTTAAATGGTATTACTCGCCAAACTGTTATTGAGATGCTCTCAAATCAAGGGTTTGAGATAATTGAAAGGCATATTGAACCTAATGAAATAGCTAATTATGAAGAAGCTTTCTTAACTGGTACAGCAGCAGAAATTACTCCTATTCAGTCAATTGATGATATTAAATTTAATACTGGCGACAGCACAAAGAATTTTAAATTCATGCAAGACTATCATAATCTTGTAAGATCTTAGTTAAAAACACTTCGATAGTATTGATAACCACTTAAGACAGACAAGATACTTGCAATCCATAATAATAGTATTCCAGACACTTCAATAAAAATTAAGCTATTTGAGATAATTGGGTTTAGTATTAATAAGATTAAAGCCAGCATTTGAAAAGCTGTTTTATATTTACCTAAATTTGATACAGGTATAGTGATTTTTTTATTACCTTGAGCTAAAAATTCTCTTAGTCCAGATATAAAAACCTCTCTTGAAATTATGAGTAAGAGAGGTAGCAAATTAATTCCACTAATATCTCCTCGGTAACATAGAACTATACCTACAAGTATGACTAAAAGCTTATCAGCTATTGGATCCAACATTGTACCAAAATCACTAGTAAGTGAATATTTCCTAGCCAAATAACCATCAAAAAAATCTGATAGTCCTGCAATTATAAAGCAAATTAAGGCGATTAAATTAGTCGTGTTTGTATTTAAATATATTAAATAGACTATTATCGGAATTAAAAAAATTCTCAGAATGGTAAGTCTATTAGGTAAATTTAACATTAGTTATTAAAAAAATTATATACTTTTTCAGATAATAATTTGCTTATTCCATCAACTTTTTCAAGATCTAGAATTGAAGCACCTTTAATATCTTTAACAGATCCAAAATGATTTAAAAGAAGTTTACGTCTTTTATTTCCAAGGCCAGCTATTAACTCAAGTTCAGAATTCTCTATATCCTTTTTATTTTTATTTCTGTGCGCACCTATAGCAAATCTGTGTGATTCATCTCTGATACGTTGAAGTAAAAAATAAACTGGATCGTCATTTGATAAGAAATTTTTATTTTTTTCAAATATAATTTGATCTAGTTTATTTGATCTATTTAATCCCTTATAAATTGATAATATTTTTATTTGTTTTAAATTGAGTTTATTAAGTAGTTCTTGCACTGTTTCATAATGCCCTTTGCCACCATCTATTAATATTACTTCAGGCAGTGAAGAATATTTTTTTTTATCATTACCAATATTTGAGAAGCGTCTAGTTAAAACCTGCCGCATCATACCATAGTCATCCCCTGGAGTAATTTTTGAGTTATCAATATTAAATTTTCTATAATTCTTGTTTTCAAAACCTTCTTCGCCAAATACGACCATAGCTCCGACAGCATTTTTTCCAAATGCATGACTATTATCGTATCCCTCGATTCGTTTAATTTTTTTATTTAGTTTAATTAGATTTTTTAATTTTTCTAAGCTCTTAATATTACTTGATGTATCAGAAATATGTCTATTAAGTGAAATATCAGAGTTTCTTAATGCATATTTAATCAACTCAACTTTCTTTCCTTTATGAGGAATGCTAAATTTAGGTTTTGCTCTATAAATTGAATTTAAAGATTCAATGATAAGATCAATATTTTCTACCTGATGACTTACTAAAACTTCTTTTGGAGGTCTATGCTTAGTATAAAAATCAATAACAAATCTCTCTAAAATAGCTTCATTTGGCTCATCTATATTATGCTTTGGAAAATAACTCTTGTTACCCCAATTTTGCCCTGATCTATAAATAAAAACTTGAATACAAGATTTATCACCTTGTCGTGATAAAGAAATTACATCAGAGTCACTAATATCGTAAAGATTTATATTTTGTTGACTTTGTATCTGCGTTAAAGCTTTTATTTTATCTCGGTAACTAGCAGCTTTTTCATAATTTTCATTTTTACTTTCCTCATTCATTTTAAATGAAAGGTTTCTTTGTAAACCACTATGCTTTCCTGATAAGAAATCTTCAGCATTTTTTACAGTCTCTTTATATTTTTCTTTATTGAGTGCATCAACACATGGTGCACTGCATCTCTCAATTTGATGCATTAAACAAGGCCTGCTTCTATTTTCAAAGTAAGAGTCTTCGCAAGAACGTAATTGAAAAACTTTTTGCAGTATTTTCAAAGTGTAATTTAAAGAACCAACAGTTGCGAAAGGACCAAAATACTTACCCTTAAACTTCTGTTTACCTCTATGCTTAGATATAGAGGGGTATTCTTGTTCATGATTAATAAATATGTAAGGAAAAGATTTATCATCTCTCAATAGGATATTATATTGAGGCTTGATTTTTTTTATAAGATTGGCTTCTAATAATAAAGCTTCTTTTTCAGTCTCAGTTATTATCGTGTCTATTTGTTTGGTAGAACGCATTAAACGTCTAATGCGGTTTGTTAAATTATTATCATTTAAATAATTTTTAAGCCTATTCTTGATATTCTTAGCTTTGCCAACGTATAGAACGTTGTTATTTTGATCCAACATTTTGTAGATACCAGGCTTAGTAGGCGATTGATCCACTATTGACTTAATTCTATCAATATTGTGCATCTTTATTTTCGAGATCGCTCAATTTCTATGCCAGCACTTTCAGCATCATCAATTGCATCAAGCTTTTCTAGCCTTATTTTAATGGTTTCAATTCTTGAATTTTTAAAGCACTCCACTAAAATTTTTTCTGCTAAAGTCTCTAATAGAATAGTGTGACCTGAACTTATAATTTTTTTTATAATAATTGAAATTTCGTTATAGCACACAACATTATCAATTTTTTCACCCGATGAATCGGGAATATCAATAATTTTTGCAATCACATTTACCCTTAATGGTTGTTGGATATTTTTTTCATGGGCGTATACTCCTAATTCTGCATCTAACATTAAGTCATTAACAAATATTAAATTATATCCAGAATTATGATCAATATTATCAATTTCTGAATTTAATATTTTTAAATTTATTTTATTTCTGTTCATGATAAATGTTCACCACCGTCAACTACAATTAATTGTCCAGTTAAAGACTCTGTTGCTAATATATAGTTCAAAGTATTGCTAATGTCTGTAGGTTTTGAACCTTTTTTAAGCAACGTTGATTTTACTTGTTTTTTAAAATTTTTATCAGATTGATACTCATTTTTAATCGTTGGCCCTGGACCTATAGCATTTACTCTAATATTTGGAGCAAGTGATTTTGCTAAAATAACCGTAGCAGAGTGAAGTGCTGCTTTGCTAATATTATATGAAAAAAAAGCGATACTAGGATTAATAACTCCTTGATCAAGAATATTAATAATATTTCCATTTTTTTCATTTTTATATTCCTTTGCAAAATCTTTCGATAATTTGATTGGAGCATATAAATTAGTGTCTAAATGCTTATCCCAAGATTTAGGAGTAAAATTAAGAATTTTGTCATTTTCAAAAACAGAAGCATTGTTTATTAAGCAAGATATTTTACCAAGTAGTTTAGAGGCTTTTGAGTAGAATTTATCTACCTGACTTCGATCATTAAAATTACATTTAATAGTTTCACATCGAACCCCTAATGCAGCAATTTCTCTTTTTAAAATATTTGCTGAAGTTTTAGATTTATTATAATGAATAATTATATCATATCCATTCTTAGCTAAATCCACACAAATTTGCTTCCCAATTCTTTTTGAGCCTCCAGTTACCAGGGCAATAGGATTTTTTTTCATTAAAATAACCTATATATATAAATTAGGTAACTCAATACAAAAACTAGCGATAATATTCTATTGAGAGATCTGTTGATTAGTATCAAAATTATTATTATTGCAGTACTTAGTGCAAGCAACAATAAATCATTTGTTTCCACATTTAGAGAAGAGAAATTATACCCTCTGGCCTTAACTATTATGATAGATGGAAACAATACAAATAAAATATTCATTATATTGCTACCAATAACGTTACCAATACCCATTGCAGCTTTCTTTTTTAATGCAGCTACAATTAGGGTTATAAGTTCAGGAAGAGATGTGCCAAGAGCTAAAATAGTAAGGCCTATTACAGTATGGGCCATTCCTAAATTTGAAAAGAAAACCAAAGACTCTGACAGAAATAATTTACCTCCAATAAAAAAACCTAAAAAACTTAATAACAACTTAATAATACTTACTTCAGTCTCAATACTATTTTTACTTTCTCCTTGTTCAGTAGAAAAATTTTTTAGATGATTAATAAAAAATAAAAGTATGACAAAAAAAATAAAAGTATGAACCCAAGTTAACTGAGAATAAATTGATAAAACTAAAATAAAATATGCGGTTACTATAAACAAATATAAATTCGTTTTTTGATCAATTCCTTGCAAATGTATTTTATGCATAAGCCCGGCAAAACCTAGAACAAGTAGCAGATTTGCAATATTGCTTCCTATTACATTTCCTAAAATAGCATCAGATGCTGGCGGTGTTTCAAATAAAGCTGCCGATAGAGATACCATGAGCTCTGGTGCTGAGGTGCCAAATGCCACTACTGTTAGTCCAACCAGAACTTGGGAAAAGTTAAATTTTTTAGCTATAGCATCTGCTTGTGAAACGAGTTGATCAGCACTCACTATTAGTATGAATAAACTTAAAATAATGAGACTTAATTGATAAATTGAAAAAATCATATTCTATGTAAAGTATCTATTTTTTTTCTGTTGAGGCTTTCTTATGTATTCTAATCCTAAGTCTTTTTTTTCTAATTTTTTTATTTCATCTCTAATATTTGCAGCTTCTTCAAAATTCAAATCCTCAGCATATTTTATCATTTTCTCTCTTAGAGACTTTAAATGTTTCTCAAGATTATTCCCAATCATTTTATATTCATTGTTAGTTTGAACTATATCTTCTTCATTTATATTAATATTTTCTAAAGTCTGATTGATTTCTCGTTTAATAGTTTGAGGGGTAATTCCGTTATCCTTGTTATGTTTCTCTTGTATATGCCGCCGACGTTTTGTTTCATTCATTGCATACTGCATACTATTAGTAACCTTATCACCATATAGAATAACTTTACTATCTACATTTCTTGCCGCTCTTCCTATTGTCTGAACTAAAGAACGCTCTGATCTAAGGAAACCTTCTTTATCAGCATCTAAAATTGCAACTAGCGCACATTCAGGAATATCTAAGCCTTCACGAAGTAGATTTATACCAACTAGAATATCAAAAACACCTCTTCTTAAATCTTGAATAATTTCAATTCTTTCCAAAGTATCAATATCTGAGTGCATATATCTAACTTTTAGGCCATTCTCATGCATGTATTCAGTTAAATCTTCAGCCATTCTTTTTGTAAGAGTGGTTACAAGAATCCTATATTCATTATCTATAACTTTTTTTGCTTCAGAAATTAAATCTTCTATTTGCGTCTTAGCTGGTCTTACTTCAACTTCAGGATCTATAAGCCCTGTTGGTCTAATAATTTGTTCTACAAATACTCCCTTTGTCTGTTCAAGCTCCCACGGACCAGGAGTTGCTGATATGAATAAAGTTTGAGGTCTCATTGTTTCCCATTCTTCAAACTTTAGTGGTCGATTGTCTAAGCAAGATGGAAGTCTGAAACCATAATCAGATAATGTTGTTTTTCTGCTTCTGTCACCTTTAAACATACCTCCAAGCTGAGGTACCGTTACATGACTTTCATCAACAAATAAAATTGCATCATTAGGTAAATATTCAAACAGAGTAGGAGGTGGCTCACCTTCCTTTCTTCCTGACAGGTATCTTGAGTAGTTTTCAATTCCATTGCAACTTCCTGTTGCCTCAATCATTTCGAGATCAAATTTTGTTCTTTCTTCAATCCTTTGCGCTTCTATTAGTTTATCTTGAGCCTTAAATTCAGGTATTCTTTTCTTTAACTCCTCTCTTATTAAAACCATAGCTTGTTGAAGAGTAGGTCTTGGAGTTACATAGTGGCTGTTGGCATAGACTCTAATTTTTTCTAAGTCCTCATTTTTTTTTCCTGTGAGAGGATCAAACTCACATATTGTTTCCAGCTCATCTCCAAATAATGAAATTCTCCATGCTCTATCTTCGTAATGGGATGGGAATATCTCAATTAAGTCTCCTCTAACTCTGAATGTACCTCGATGGAAATCTGTATCATTTCTTTGGTATTGTAACTCAACAAGCTTTTGAATTAGTTCATTGCGACCAATCTTTTGGTTAATTATTAACTCAATAATCATATCACCATAGGTCTCAACTGAACCAATGCCATAGATACAAGAAACACTTGCTACAATTACAACATCTTTTCTCTCTAAAAGAGCACGCGTTGCAGAGTGACGCATTCGATCAATTTGTTCATTGATCGATGACTCTTTTTCAATATAAGTATTTGACTTAGGTACATATGCCTCCGGCATGTAATAGTCATAATATGAAACAAAATATTCAACGGCGTTATCTGGAAAAAAAGATTTCATTTCACCGTAAAGCTGTGCGGCTAGAGTTTTATTTGGTGCAAGTATTAAGGTAGGTCTTTGAACCGCTTCAATTGTTTTAGCCATAGTAAAAGTTTTACCAGAACCGGTTACACCTAAAAGCACCTGATCATTTTCTTTTTTATTTATATTAGAAACAATCTCTTTTATAGCTTCAGGCTGATCTCCAGCTGGCTTATATTCTGCAACAACTTTAAATTTTTGATTAGCGGACATTTTAATTATGTTATGATTATTAAATATAGCTTGAGAATTTAAAAAATCTAATATATTCCAATTTGTATAATTATTTTAAAATATGTCACTTTTATCAGATAATATAAATAGGATAAAACCTTCAGCGACAATGGCAGTAACTGGCAAAGCCAGAGAATTAAAGGCGGCAGGTAAGGACATAATTGGACTAGGTGCGGGTGAACCAGATTTTGATACTCCAGAAAATATTAAAATTGCAGCAATAGAGGCAATCAAAGCGGGGGATACAAAGTATACCGCTGTTGATGGGACCCCTAATCTCAAAAAAGCTATAGCTAGCAAATTTAAGCGTGAAAATAACTTATCTTATGACGTCGATCAAATTACCGTGGGAACTGGTGGCAAGCAAATAATCTTTAATGCTTTTTTAGCTACGATTAATCCTGAGGATGAAGTCATTATTCCAGCTCCATATTGGGTATCTTATCCTGATATTGTTGACTTTGCTGGGGGTAAATCTGTTGTAATAGAGTGTGATGAAAGTTGTGAGTTTAAAATATCAGCTGAAAAGTTATCAGCTGCGATAAATGCTAAAACTAAGTGGTTTATATTGAACTCACCTTCTAATCCCACTGGAAGTTGTTACACAGAGTCAGAACTGCTAGAACTATCCACGGTTCTTGAAGCAAATCCACACGTGAATATTATGTCAGATGATATATATGAACATTTGGTTTATGATAATTTTAAATTCAAAACTATTGCGCAAATTAACCCTAAGCTAGTCAATCAAACTCTTACAATAAATGGGGTTAGCAAAGCTTATGCAATGACAGGATGGAGGATTGGGTATGCCGCTGGCAGTAAATCGCTTATTAAAGCCATGGGCAAGCTTCAATCACAGTCTACAAGCAATCCAAGCTCAATAAGTCAAGCAGCTTCAGTAGAAGCATTAAATGGAGATCAGAGTTTTTTAGAATCTCGTGCAGATGTATTCAAAAAACGAAGAGACTTCGTAGTTAAAGCGCTTAATGACATGAACGGTATAAGTTGCACTGTCCCGCAGGGTGCATTTTATGTCTTCCCGAGCTGTAAAGATCTTTTTGGCAAAAAGACGAGTGAAGGAAAAATAATAGAAAATGATGAAGATTTTGTAACTGCTCTTTTAGAAACTGTTGGGGTTGCGGTGGTCCAAGGATCAGCATTTGGTTTAAATGGATTCTTTAGAATATCATATGCTACTTCTGATGAAATGATTGCAAATGCATGTGAGAGGATCTCTAACTTTTGCGATAGTCTAATTTAATAAAATTTTACTCTAAGCTTGAGATATATTTTTCCGCCTCCAGTGCAGCCATACAGCCCATACCTGCAGCAGTCACTGCTTGGCGATAAATTTTATCCTTAACATCCCCAGCGGCATAAACGCCTTCAATATTAGTAAGTGTTGAGTCAGGCTGAGTAATTATATAGCCACTATCATCCATATCGACCTGACCTTTGAAAATTTGTGTTGCTGGGTCATGACCAATTGCAATGAAAACACCATCCACCTCTAAATCAGATATCTTATCATCCACTGTACTTTTCAATTTAATCCCAGTTACGTTCAATGGATTTTCCTCACCAACGATTTCGTTTAATTCTGAATTCCAAATAACATTAATTTTTTCATTTTTAAATAATCGTTCCTGTAATATTTTTTCAGATCTTAGACTATCTCTTCTGTGGACCAAATGAACTTTAGAAGCAAAGCTTGTCAAAAATAATGCCTCCTCTACGGCAGAGTTGCCTCCACCAATCACAGCCACTTCCTTTTCTTTGAAGAAGAAACCATCACATGTGGCACATGCTGAAACACCATAACCTTGGAATTTTTGTTCAGACGGCAAGCCTAACCATCTTGCCTGAGCACCTGTTGAAATAATCACAGCATCTGCTGTATATTTTGTTCCACTCTCACTTTCGGCACTAAATGGTTTTTTGGAAAAATCTACTTTTGTAATCATATCATTAACAATGTTGGTACCTACACTTTTGGCTTGTTGCTCCATTTGTTCCATAAGCCATGGGCCTTGGATTACATCTCCAAATCCAGGAAAATTTTCAACATCAGTTGTTATTGTAAGTTGCCCACCAGGTTGCAAACCTTGGACAATTGTAGGTTGAAGCATGGCTCTTGCCGCATATATGGCAGCAGTATAACCCGCTGGTCCCGAACCAATTATAAGAACTTGTGAATGCATTTAGGGATATTCCTTGGTAATATAAATAATTAAAAATTATAATACTTATATAATAATTCCATGAAAGATTACAAGAAAGATAAAATAGCATGGTGCATAACTGATGGGGCTGCCGGAAACATAAGCCAAGTTAAAGGTTTGGCAAGTGCCATGAAACTTGATTTTCAATTAAAAGAAGTAAAACTTCGATTTCCATGGAAGTTTTTGCCTGTTGGTTATTTCCCCACATTTGGCTTAGCTATAAAGGATTTGGACAACCTTAAGGATGATGTCATTCCTAGCTATATTATAACTGCAGGGCGAAAAAGTATCTATTCATCACTTTATCTAAAAAATAAATTTAAAAATAAAGTCAAAACAATACATATTCAAGATCCAAAAATAAACCCAAAACTATTTGATTGTGTTGTAGCTCCTGAGCATGACTCTATAAGTGGACAAAACGTAATAAAGTCTAAACTAGCTATAAATCATATAAATGATCAATTGTTATTCTCAGAAGCAAAAAAATTTCAGGAAAAATTAAGTTTTTTAAAAAAACCTATTGTGACAGTTATTTTAGGAGGAAAAAATAAAAATTACTACTTTGATAAATCTCATTTGTCTGAACTAGAAAAAAAGATTGATGTAATAAATAATATGAATTCAATATCACTAGTATTTTTGTTTTCAAGAAGAACTGATAACTTTATAAAAGACTTTATTATAAAAAAATATTCTCAAAAACATACTGTATGGACTGATCAAAAAAATAATCCTTATCTTGCCCTTTTGCACTTATCTTCATGCATAATATGTACAGGAGATTCAGTCTCTATGATCTCTGAAGCATTAAATTCAGGTAAATCAGTCTATGTATTTAGATTAAAAAGTAAGAAAAAGTATAACAGAATTGAAAAGTTTAATGATAAACTGCTAGAGCTTGGTTACATAAGGGAGCTAAACGAAACTCTAGTGTTTGATCAAATAAACTTAGAAAACGAAACAGAAATTATTGCAAAAAAAATTATTGAGAACTATTAAGTGTAAATAAAATGAGCAAAAAAGACTTAGATACCACGGATAAAAAAATACTAAGAATATTGCAAGATGATGGAAGAATATCAAATCTAGATTTGTCAAAAAAAATTGGTATGTCGCCACCACCAACTCTAAGAAGAGTTAGAGATTTAGAGCAGAATGGCTATATAGACGGCTTTAGGGCAAACTTAAATCATTCTAAATTAGGATTTGATTTAACAGCTTTTATTTTTATAGGTTTAAAGAATCAAAATGAAGAAGAGCTAAATAAATTTGAAAAATTAGTGTGGGGATGGGAAGAGGTAAGAGAATGTTACATGTTGAATGGAGATGTAGATTTCATTTTAAAATGTGTGGCCAAAAATATGAATTTATTTCAAGAATTTTTAACAAATAATGTCTCGTCGAATGATAATATAGCAAGTATCAAAACAGCGTTTGCTATTAAGCCAACAAAATCATTGGGTAATGTCCCACTAGATTAATGATAATCTGAAATAGGGTGAACAGTTAACTCTTCTTTGCTTTTTAGTCTCTTTATTGAATTTATAGCTGCTCTTGCACCAGAAACAGTAAGAAAATAAGGAACATTTCTATTCAAGGCTGTTCTTCTCAAGCTAAATGAGTCATTGATTGATTTTCGCGTTTCTGTTGTATTAATAACTATACTGATTTCATCACTATCTAATAAATCAACTATATGAGGACTACCTTCTGCAACCTTATTAACAAAAGTAACTTTAATAGAATTTTCTTTTAAAAATTCAGCAGTTCCTTGAGTAGCAAATATTTTAAAACCTTGTTTTTTAAATGATCTAACGATTGGTAAAACTTTTGCTTTATCACTATCTTTGACGGAAACGAAAAGGTTGCCTTTTACTGGCAATGGGTTGGATGCAGCCATTTGACACTTTATAAATGCAGCTTCCATATTTTTATCTATAGACATAACCTCTCCTGTGGACTTCATTTCTGGGCCTAATATTGTGTCTACATTTGGAAATCTTTTAAATGGGAATACTGGTTCTTTTATAGCAATTGATGTCATCGGCTTTTGAGTAATCTTTAGATTAACAATTTTCTTTCCAACTGAAATCTTACTTGCAAGTTGCACTATTTTTAAGCCAGTTGATTTTGCTACAAAAGGTACAGTTCTACTACTTCTTGGATTAACTTCTAATAAAAAAATATTATTATTCTGGATGGCAAACTGAATGTTTAAAAGTCCTTTTACTTTTAATGCAATAGCAAGTTTTCTAGTTTGTTTCTTAATATCCTGAATTATTTTATCCGAAAGTGAATAGGGTGGAAGCGTGCAAGTTGAGTCGCCAGAGTGTATTCCAGCTTCTTCAATATGTTCCATTATCCCAGATATAATTACGTCTTTGCCATCTGAAATAGCATCAACATCAACTTCAATTGAGTCTTTTAAATAACTATCAATTAATACTGGGCTGTCTCCAGATACAACTACAGCCTCTTTAAAATATTTTTTTAATTCCTCAGTTTTGTGAACAATTTCCATAGCCCTTCCCCCTAGAACATAAGAAGGTCTGATTACAGCCGGGAAACCAATTTTATTTATAATTTCAAAAGCTTGTTTTTCAGAGTAAGCAATGCCGTTGACAGGTTGTAACAAATTCAATTCATCAACAATTTTTTTAAACCTCTCTCTATCTTCTGCTAGATCAATGGAATTAACAGATGTACCTAGTATTGGTACATTCATATTATTTAGAAACTCAGATAGTTTAAGCGGAGTTTGTCCACCAAACTGCACAATGACACCAATAAGCTGACCATTATTTTTTTCTCTTTTAATAATTTCATATACATCTTCTTCAGTTAAAGGCTCGAAATAAAGCCTATCACTTGTATCAGGATCTGTTGAAACTGTCTCTGGGTTACAATTAATCATAATTGTTTCGTAATTCATTTTTTTAAGAGCAAAAGAAGCGTGGCAACAACAGTAGTCAAATTCTATTCCTTGACCAATCCTATTAGGCCCACTACCTAA
>ERZ802819.308-NODE-308-length-33334-cov-23.7515_pt1 | contig 33334 bp, 33 predicted proteins | sample MGYA00345647_ERZ802819 | MGnify/ENA primary metagenome ERZ802819 (study PRJEB30503, sample SAMEA104212355) | marine metagenome | biome: Westerlies Biome; feature: [SRF] surface water layer (ENVO:00010504) within the epipelagic zone...; material: water...
TCATAGTCAGCCGACGCCTCTGCCGCCGCCTCCAGACCCAAAAACAAGGGGAACCTTAATCCCAGTTTGGTGCGGTAGATAGACTTCTCAGTCGAGGACGTATTAATGATATTTGCCTGGCGGAAATACAGAGTCACCCTACTGTCGAACAGCTGCGCTTCGGCGGTGAGGTTAATGGTAGCGCCCGTATAGGAGTCATCCTCGGTAACCACAAAGTCTGTGTCGACATAGGCGACGCCCAATTCAGCGTCGAGGGTCAGCGTTTCGCGGGTCAAGAGTTTACGACCGAAATAAGCGGTGGCGTAGGAACGTTGGTCAATATCAGCAAACACGTTGGAACGAAAACCTACGTTCAAGCCGAGATAATTGCGCGGGTCCGACAGAAAATAGTCGTACTTACCCTCCACTCGCCAGTTATCTGCTGTGGGCTGGCTGGTTTTTATCGTATTGCCCTCGGCGTCTTGTTTTGGATTACCGTCATCGTCGGTGTCGGGAACAAGCGCGCTACTGTCCTCATAATCTGCGCGTAAGGTAATACGATCTCGAAGACTCTCAAGGATCGTTTCCGCGTCCAGATTGAGCTTGTCGGTTTCCGTATTACCCCGGTTGTATTCGATCGCGCTCGTGACGCGTCCGGTGATGTGATAACCGTAGCCCTGCTCCCATTCTTCGGGGTTGGCGACATCCAACTGGTCTAGGGCCAAATTATCCGCATCGTCCAGCACCACCTCACCATCCACTACCATTAAAGAGGACAGCGCCAGCTTCTCCTGCTCGGTCGTGAGCAGTTCTATGTCCTGATCAGATTCTAGATACAGAATAGATGACAACGCGATGGTAACGTCTCCCATCAACTCGGTTGCCACGTACAGTTCGCCGTCGCGGATGTCGGTGATTTCACCGTAAATCACCGACTGATCCACCAGTTCGACTCTGGCGGGGGCCAGAGACCCGCTCGCCTCAGGCAGATCGGAGTCAGACCACCCCGGGCTGCTCATCGGCAGTATGAAGAGTGCGAATAAGGCGATTGCGTGTATCCTTCGCGGGTCGCTATTGCTCAGCATGATCGACATTTCATCCATTTTTAGGTCGCATATCGCTCGACTGTAAGCGAAGCGCCACAACAATGAAATTGCGGAACGCGACAACTTCCGCCGCGCTTTTGGTGAATCGATGACTCAACACTTTGACTACGACCTGATGGTCATTGGCGCAGGCTCCGGCGGCGTCCGGGCCGCAAGAAAAAGCGCCGAATTCGGTGCCCGGGTGGCCGTGGTAGAGGAAGCCGCACTGGGCGGTACTTGCGTCAACGTGGGTTGTATACCTAAAAAACTCTACGTCTATGCCAGCGAGTACGCAGCCGCCTGGCGCGAATCTGCGGGTTTTGGCTGGCAGGCCGAGGGCGTTTCTTTCGACTGGAACACGCTGCGAGACAACAAGACCAAGGAGATCGCGCGACTGAACGCCATTTATGCGCGCCTGCTTGAGGCCCCCGGGGTCGATATTATTGAGGGCCACGGTGTACTCGCCGGACCCCAGGAAGTGGTCGTGGGAGAGTCCCGCTACCGCGCCGAGAAGATTTTACTCGCCACCGGCACCTGGCCCGCCATGCCGGAGATCCCCGGCATCGAGCTGGCGCTGACCTCTAACGAGATTTTCGATGTGGAGCGCTTTCCAGAGCGACTGCTCATTGTGGGTGGTGGTTATATCGCCACCGAATTCGCCAGCATCTTCTCGGGCCTGGGCGCCAACGTTGTCCAGAGTTATCGCGGCGAGCTGTTTCTCCGCGGTTTTGACCACGACATTCGCCAATTTCTGAGCGAAGAAATGCGCAAAGCCGGCGTGGACTTGCGCTTCAACCACCATGTCAAGGCGCTAGAGTCGCAATCCAGTGGCGTAATCGCCCACCTCTCGGACGGTAACGCGCCCTTTGATGCCGTACTGTACGCGACCGGTCGCAGACCGAATATTGCACAGCTGGGACTCGAGCATACCGGGGTGACGCTCACCGAAGCTGGCTACATCAAAGTCGATGATACGTTTCAAACCGCTGAACCCAGCATCTTCGCGCTGGGTGATATGACCGGTGGATGGGAACTGACACCGGTGGCCATTGGCGAGGCGATGGCCTTTGCGCAAACCCAATTTGGTGGTCAGACCCAGACCATGGATTACCATGCCATCCCGACCGCTGTGTTCAGCCAGCCGCCCATTGGCACGGTGGGGCTGACAGAAGAGGAAGCAGTGGCCGCCGGACACCAGGTGACGATTTTTGAGTCTACCTTCCGGGCGCTGAAGCACACGGTGAGCGGCAGTGAAGAGCGCACCATGATGAAACTGGTCGTCGATGCCGAGTCTGATCGCGTGCTAGGGGCACATATGGTGGGCGCCGATGCGGGCGAAATATGCCAGGGACTGGGTATTGCACTCAAAATGGGAGCGACCAAAGCCGACTTTGACCGCACCGTGGGTATCCATCCCACAGCGGCGGAGGAATTCGTGACCATGCGGACACCCCGCGACTGATCGTGGAACTCGCGCTGTGGGAAATTGGGGTGCTGATCCTCGCCGGATTCGCCGGCGGCTTCATCAATGTCATGGCAGGGGGTGGCTCGGTGATTACCGTACCGGTCATGATTTTTCTGGGTGTACCCGGACCCGTTGCCAACGGCACCAATCGACTACCCATCCTCGCTCACAACATCAGTGCGGCCTTGACCTATATCCGGCATGGGCTGCCCCAGTCAGGCATGATCCTGTCGCTCTCACTGTGCGCGGTACCGGGCGCAGTGGCGGGTGCGCTGGTCGGTGTGCGCCTGCCTGTCGACACCTTCAATCTGGTTCTCGCTGCCGTCATGGGTTTGGTGCTGATTCTCATGCTGACCGATGCGGGTCGGCAGCGGGCAGTGGCCGCCGCGCCCCTGACACCGCGGCGGCGCTTATGGGGACATGCTCTGATGGTCGCAGCTGGCTTCTGGGGCGGGTTTATTCAAATCGGCATGGGCTTCATTCTGCTACCTATCCTCAACCGAGTTCTGGGCCTCGACTTAGTTGCGGCTAACATCCACAAAGTCTTTATTATTCTGCTCTACACGCTCTCTGCGCTGTGGGTGTTTGGCAGTCAACTGGAGTTGCTCTGGTGGATAGGCGCCGTCATGGCGGTGGGTAATGCCGTTGGCGGCTGGCTCGGCGCCAAACTGACGCTGGAGGGTGGTGAGCGCGTGATCCGCTGGGTGGTCGTGTTTTCGATCGCCGGCATGATGGTGAAACTGATATGGTTCCCGTAATGGATGGCCCTGGGAGCGGCATGAAAATGATCGATTGGACGAGGCGCTTGCGACGCACAGTCATCACCCTACTGTGCATTGGCATTCTGGGGTGCACCACCATGCAGGTAGACACGGCGCCCGCAGATCGTTTCGCCAGCAAGGGCTATCAGACCTTTAGCTGGCGCGCTGAAGTGCCGACAGGTGTCCCCCAGTCCATGGAAACGCTTTACCAGCTCTCAACCACGGTAAGAGAAGTGTTATCAGCATCGCTGCAAAAAAAGGGCTACCAGTATCAGGCATCAGGTGGCGACTTTTTCGTGAGCTATGCCTTCGGAGCCCGGCTGGAGGGCGGCGTGGATCCCGGCATGCCCAACCCTGCTCCGACCAGCTCAGTCATTAACCGCAGCCCGGACCCGGCCGTCATGGACAATGCCTACGCACTCAGTGGCCCGCGAGAAGTCGCGAGCCTGATGCTCAGCTTCGAGGATGGGGGCAATCTGGCCTCGGTCTGGTCGGCAAGCATCAGCCAGGTGGTGGAAAATCAGAACCAGCCCGACTTAGACAAAGTCCGGCGCAAGCTCGAGCCCGGCATCGCGAGGGCACTGCGCGTGCTTCCCGATGCCTCTACCCGTTGAACCCGCAGACCTCAGGGTTCGCACAAAAAGGCAACGGTTGACCCGACATCCCAGCCCGCAGATTCTCAAGGGCTCGGGTCACCATAGCCATCCGCGTCGAGAAAGTTGCACTCCCCACATGTGGCAGTAACACCGCATTATCCAGACTGAAAAGTGGATGATCAGCGGGTAATGGCTCGGACTCAAACACATCGAGACCGGCTCTGAGACGTCCGCTGGACAGCGCTTCGATTAAAGCCTCTTCATCGACCAAGGCACCGCGGCCGGTGTTAATTAAAGTAGCGCCAGAACGCATGCTCGCCAGGCGCTTGCGGCTCGCGATCTGGAGCGTATCTGGCGTGAGGGCGGTGTGAAGGGACACGATGTCACAGCGACGGAAGAGGTCCTCAAGGTCCACCATCTCGACACCCTCAAGGGTTTTAGGTGTCCTGTTCCAGCCCAAAATAGTGGCGCCAAACCCGCGAAGGCGCTTTACGGTTGCCTCGCCAATAGGGCCCAGACCAACGATGCCGACGGTCGCCCGACTGAGATCGGTTCCCAGCAGCAAGTCTGACTGCCAACCCTGGGACCACTGGCCGGTTCGGATCCATCGATCGGCCTCTGCGATCCGGCGGGTTGCCGCAATCATCAGCCCCACTGCCAAATCAGCGGTGCTATCTACCAATACACCCGGTGTATGCCCGACGGGGATGCCGGCAGCAGTAGCCGCCGCCAAATCAATGTGGTCAACACCCACCGAGATGGTTGAAATCACCTTTAACTGCTCAGCGCTCGCGATGACGGATGCCGTGATCGGCGTGGAGAGTGCGCACAACAGGCCCTCGGCATCAGCAAGCCATTCTTGCAGCGTCACCTCGGGCATCGCCTCCCTGCCTGACCACGTCAGTAGATCGAACTGATCACTTAACGGCGCAACGATGTCCTCGGGCAGGTCGAGGCTGATCACGCACTTGGACGTCACAGGGCGCTCCTTGACAGATCTGTTGCGGCATCGGCCGGCTGGGTTGTGAGTGCATTACCGAAGACCAGTGACCACATTACAACCAGCAGGACGACGACGCTGGTCCCCAACCAGGCCAGCCCATAGCCTCCCTGTGCCAATAAAGCCGCTGCTACCAAGGGGCCCAGAATCCGACCGAAGGCAGCAGAAGAGGCTGTCACGCCAAAGAACTGTCCCCGCGACGCAGGGGTGACCAAATGGCTCGCAATGGTATTGAGCACTGGTAGACATAGCGTGGCCGCAGAGAACACCAACAGGCCCAGCGCACCCATCGCCCACGCCTGGGTCGCAACGGCTGAAAGCGCGAGCGAGGCACTGAAGCACACCGCCGCGCCGCGCAATACCCAAAGATTGCCAAAGCGGTCGGTCATGCGGCCAAGAATATTGCCCTGGGTAACCACCATGACGACACCGATCAGCCCAAAAAACAGTCCCACTTCGCGGGCCTGCCAGCCAAGACTATTCGCCACCCACAGTGGAAACAGATAGACCGAGGCGCTCACCGCGGAGGTGTGGAAACAAAACTGACAAATAAATAGGGGTAATCCAGGGCGCTTCACAATCTCACGAAGAGGCGCGGGCGGGGCATCATCGACTGCGGTGTCAGCATGACCATCCCGGGCCTTACCTGCTGGCAAAAGGACAAACGCCAACGCGGCGGCAACGACTGATAATACGCCGGCGACCAGACAGGGCAGCATAAAGTCTGTCTCACTTCGGGCGAGTACACCGCCGATCACGGGCCCGAGAATCAAACCGATACCGAACGCTCTGCCAATCAAACCCATGGCTCTGGATCTCTGCTCTGGCGTGCTGGCATCTGCTATCAGAGCGGTGGCCACCGGAACGCCGCCCGCCATCATGCCGGCCACCGCACGAGACGCATAAACCAGCCAGAGCGTGTCAGCAATGGCCAACAAGAAGTGCGATACCGCTCCGCCAAGCAGACAGATACCGAGAATCCGCCGCCTACCTACCCGGTCAGACAACCTGCCCCAGATCGGCGCGACAATCGCCGCAGCGACACTGTACGTAGCGAGAATAAAAGCGATGTCATCAGTGCCCCCGCCGAGCTGCGGAGATAAAAAGGGCAAGATCGGAATCACAATGCCAAAACCAATCAAATCGACGACGATCACAAAGAACACCAGCCACGCCAGCGACTGCTGACGGGCGCGGTCGATGAATCGGGTCACGACTCGGTCCAGCGATGCGTCTCGGGGAGCGTAATATCAAAGAGATCCAATGCACGCGCCACACTCTGGGTGATCACGGCATCCAGCGAATCGGGTTTGGCATAAAAAGCGGGCACGGGCGGGGCCACAACGGCGCCCATCTCGGTGACGGCCGCCATGTTGCGGAGATGGCCGAGATGCAAAGGCGTCTCGCGCACCATCAGCACCAATCGACGGCGTTCTTTCAGCACCACATCCGCCGCTCGTGTGAGCAGCGACGAGGTCACCCCTGATGTGATTTCACCGAGCGTCCTGATTGAGCAGGGTGCCATCAGCATACCGCGGGTGCGGAAAGATCCACTGGCCACCGAGGCGCCGACATTGCGCACCGGATACCACACGTCAGCCAGTTCCCGGATATCCTCCACCGATTGATCCAGCTCATGATGCACGGTGAGCTCGGCTGATTTGCTCATAATCAAGTGCGTTTCAATCGGCAGCGGCTTGAGGAGCTCCAGCGCCCGAACACCGTACTGCACTCCGGAGGCGCCGCTAATGCCAATAATCAGTCGATCCACGGGTTCATTCTCCACAGGAGACCCCTAGCGGGCGCTGGCCCTGATTGCTGCGCGAACGCGGGCCAGACGCTTTTCACGACGCATTTTTCAGTGCCTCCAGCATCGCCATCATTTTTTCGTGCACCTTGTTGACCGCTTTCAGCGGGCGGACCATCACCTTGAACTCAGTGATCTGGCCATTGGCCGTCTGAATCATATCGATGCCATTGACCTGAATCCCGTCCATGGTGCACTCAAATTCCAACACCGCCGAATCGCCATCGCGCACTTCACGCACGTAACGAAAATCGGCATCAAAGACCTGCCCGGCAGCACTCAGGTACATGTGGGTAATGTCCCGCCCCCGCTGCGGGGTGTGCACGACGGGGGACCAGAACACGCAGTCTGGCGCCAAAAGATCATATAGGCCGTCTGTGGTGCCATGAGCCATCATGTCGTGCCACCGGTCGATTACATTTTCAGACTGCTGTGTCATGTTTACTCTCTCACTCGGGTCTCTCTTATTCGTGCCTACCGTCGCCTGCCGCCCAGGGGCGACTCCACCCCACTTTCCTGTTGCAGATCTTGCTGGGCAGCGAGCCGTAACTCGTAGGATTGCTGACCCCGCAGCCGATCCGCCCGGCGAATCTGAAGTTGATACTTTCGACGGCGATGGGCGGCCATCAGCCGCTGAAACCGCTCTGCATCCTGCTCCCCTGAGAGCCAAGCCTCCACCTGAGCAATATCGATGCCCAATCGGTAAGCGATGCGCGAGGGGCGAATTCGATGAACGTGAAACTCCGCCACCAAATCAATTTGCTGCTCTGGAGTCAGCGTGCATTCACAGGCGTACCCGATAGGGGGATTGGGCCGTCGACTGTCTGTAACTTGTATCATGGTGCTGTTTACTTGATGTTCCTTGCAGCCCCGATGCCGCTATGGCTCCGGCTAAGGAGCGGTATTGTGACATAGCACTCGTCATCGCGATCCTGCCATACTCTACTGGATTTCTATCGTCGAATACTGCCGCTGTAATCAGCAATAGGAAAACCCGTGACAGCCGAACGGATTCAGGACCCCAACTCGCTACGCCGGACAAAAATTGTTGCGACGGTGGGGCCCGCGAGCCAGAGTCAGGACATGATTGGTCGCTTGCTGGGAGCGGGCGTCGATGTCTTTCGCCTCAATTTTAGTCACGGGGCACAAGCCGATCACGCGCAGGTTGCTCGGCACATCCGCCGACAAGCCGGACACCACGGACGGTACGTGGGGATTCTGGCCGACCTGCAAGGACCCAAAATACGCATTGGGGGTTTTGCTGAGGGCTCCGTAAAGCTTCAGGCGGGCGATCCTTTCCAGCTCAGCTTGTCGATCGCGCCGGACGCCGGTGATCAAAGAGGCGTTTCAGTGGAATACGAGGCGCTACCGGCCAGTGTCGAGCAAGACGATATTTTGCTTCTGGATGATGGCAAGTTAAGGCTGCGAGTCGATGACGTCAGCGAGACAACCGTCGACTGTACCGTAGTGATCGGCGGAAAACTCAGTTCGCGCAAAGGCGTCAACAAGCTGGGTGGCGGCTTGGCGGCACCCGCATTAACCGAGAAGGACCTAGACGATATCCGCGCCATGCCAGACATTGAGCCCGACTTTGTCGCGGTCTCCTTCGTCTCTAGCGCCGAAGACATTGTCTATGCGCGCAAGCTACTTGCGGATCAGGGTCTGCGCCCCGCCATCATCGCGAAAATAGAACGGGCCGAGGTGGTGGCCGACACAGAGCTCTTGAACAGCATTATCGACGTCGCGGACGGCGTGATGGTGGCGCGCGGTGATTTGGGTGTCGAAGTGGGTGATGCCCAGCTCATCGGTATTCAGAAGAATCTGATTTCCACTACGCGAAAGCGTGACCGCATGGTGATTACGGCCACGCAGATGATGGAATCCATGATCAGCAACTCCATGCCAACCCGCGCGGAAGTATTCGACGTCGCTAACGCTGTGCTAGATGGAACGGACGCCGTCATGCTCTCTGCCGAAACCGCGGTCGGGGATTTCCCTGTCGAAGTTGTGACCGCCATGGCGGACGCCGCCCTCGGCGCGGAGCAGCATCCGGTCGCTCGCAGCTCCAAATATCGGCTCGATAGGGAGTTCTCAAGTGCGCAGGAAACCATCGCACTGTCAGCGATGTACGGCGCCAATCATTTCCCGCGCATGCGGGGCCTCGCGTGTCTGACAGAACGGGGCACGACACCCACTATGATGTCGCGGCTGAGCTCAGGCCTCCCCATCTTCGCCCTAAGTCGCAACGCCGATACGCTGCAGCGTCTTGCGCTGTGCCGCGGAGTGATTCCGCTTTTCTTTGACTTCACCGCCTTCGCACCGCAGGACCTCGAGGCGCGCGCCATTGAATTTCTGGTGGACGGTGGCTACCTGGCTCGCGGAGATTACATCCTGCTCACCATGGGCAGCGCGCATGGCGAATCGGGTAAAACCGATTTGATGAAGATTTTGCCCGTAGAGTAGGCCCCGATCGCGCCATTTTGGGGCGTTGAACTGCCAAAAAAAATTCATCTGCTCTGGCTTGCGAGAGTGCTACACTGACGTAGCTGGGTTTCCAGCACGCTTTTTGCTGAGCCACTGCAGTCTTCGGTCTTCGGTTTTGTTCCCATCAAGCGCAACAGCCCGCAAGGGCAAATGAGTAATCGTCAACACAGGTAGTAGAAAACATGTCAACAGTAACGGGCACCGTGAAGTGGTTTAACGAGACCAAGGGCTACGGTTTTATCGCACAAGAAGATGGTCCAGATGTATTCGTTCACTTCAGCGCTATACAGGGTGATGGCTTCAAAACACTGACAGACGGACAGAAGGTCGAGTTCACTGTCACAGACGGGCAAAAAGGCCCTCAGGCCGAGAACGTCCATCCGCAGTAACAGCCGAAACAAAAAAGGCCCGTAAGGGCCCTTTTTATTTCTCTCTAACGTCGCCTAGAAAAGATCTTTTTCCAGCTCGCGCTGGCGGTCTTCTTCGCTGGTCACGTATGCGATCCACTGCTGAGCCATCTCCTGGGAGCGCTGCCATTCTTTGCGGCTGGCGCCATCCTTGCCGGCTGCCCTGAATGCCTTGCGAGCCTCGTCGTAATCTCCCAAGTTAAAGTACGCCATACCTAGGGCCAAGCGTGCCTGATCTGGGCGCTTTACACCGCCCTTGTTTAAACCTTTAATTATCGAGTCAGCGGATTTTTGGAACTGATCTCCGTCGAGGTATACGTTTCCTAAGCGCACGTAAAGCTCACCCTCTTCAGACTTGGCGGCTGCCTTTTCCATCATCGGGATCGACTTAGCTACTTCGCGCGCCTGTGCCCAAGCACTGCCGGCCAATTCGTAGTTCTTTGACTTATCCTCGACAAGCTCGTCGGCGAAGCCTTTCTGAATCACAGACCCGGCGTAATAAGGCGCTTCTGCGTTGAGGTACAGATAGGCCATGGTCACCAGCTCGCTAGAACGATCGAGGAAGCCCTGTTCATAGGCGGCTTCCATCAGCGCCAACTGACGCGGCTCGTCTTTCTTCTCGCCATAAAGATGTGATGCTTGCACCCAGTACTGCTTCTTTGGGTAATAGATGATCAGTGTGTTCAGCACGTCGAGCGCTGAATCAAAGTCTTCTTTATCGAAGTAGAGGAAACGCGCGAGGTTGTACCACTGTTCTTTGGGCAACTTTCCTTCGCCCTCGTGCATGGCGATCGCCGTCTCGACGTTATCGAGCGCCATATCGTATCGCTTGACCTGATAGTAGCCCTGAGCGAGCAACACATAAGCGCCCGCATTGGGCTTCTCGTTCATCTCGAACCACATCAGGAGTGCATCGATGCCCTGCTGCCACTTCTCCTGAACAAAGTAGAGCTGTGCAATGGTGAAGCGTGTGTTGATCTCCATCGCCAGAGGGATGTCAGGTTGCGCAATCACCTGCTCGTAATAGCGCAAAGACTGAGGGTAATCTTCGTTCGCGTAGCTCAAAAACGCGTGTAGGTTGTAGACGTTAGCCAGCTCGTAACTGTTCAGCGCCTGCTTGCCATCCTCTGAAATCATGTCATTGAGAATCGCTGACGCACCGGCGTAGTCCTTTGCTTCCGCTAGGGTTTGGGCCTCTGCGAGCCGCTCATAGACCTTATTCCGAAGTGCAGGGGTACGGCGGGTCTCGCGGGTATCTTTCTTAGGCTTGTCCTGGGCGACCGCCTCGGATAGCACAATGCCCGGGGCGGCCTGATCCAATGCCACCGCACCACATAGCGCAATAACGGAGAGAGCAGAAACGCGAAACAGTGACGCCATCGTCATAGCCAAACCTCCCATCTCAGTTTTCCAGCTCGTAAGTAAACTTGTTCTGTACGCCCGCCACTTCGATTGGCTCGCCGTCCACCACTCTCGGCTTGTACTTGAACTTCTCCGAGGCCTTCAGTGATGCCCGCTCAAAAATACCCTTGGGCTGGCAGTCCACCGCGAACGGATCTCGAATGGAGCCGGTTTTGGTCACGGTGTATTCAACAATGCAGTATCCGGAAATGCCCCGTGTTTGCGCGCGCCGTGGATAAATCGGCGCGACTTTCACGATGGGCAGGTATTCACCATCGCCAGAGGACATGCCCGAGGCATTCAGATTAAGGTTGATGCCGGTTGTGGGCGCCGTATTGGCCACATTCATGTCGAGCTGTGTGTCGAACTGGATGGGTTCGAGCTCGGGTGGCGGCTCCTCGGGATCGTCAATCTTTTCGGGCTTCACCTCGTTCAGATTAGTTTCGATCGTTTTGTCCGGGACCACGATGTCAGCAATTTTTCGGGCCTTGACGTCCTCTTGCTTGAAGTCTCGGCTGATCAGGCTGTGCATGACAAAAAATAACGCGATGGCAACCGGGACCGCAAGCGCGGCACTGACGGCAACACGAGCCGAACTACCCATAACCGTTAAGCCTCTTCATCCGTGGAAATGCAGGGCGGCGCCGTCAGAATGGGCCGCACAACATCGATCAAGTCCTCGACGACGTAAGCCGGGGTCTCTCGATCTACCTGCACCACAATATTTGCCTGTGGGGCTTCTTTTTTTGCCGCCTCAGCGGTTCGCAATGCGCGATCCAGCGGCAGCTTGTTCTTGTTATAGAAAATATCGCCATTAGCATCAACAGCGAAAATAATCGTGCCACGCTCACAGGACTCCTGCGTTGAGGCCTGCGGCTTGAACAGCTCAACACCGGGCTCTTTCACAAAACTGGAGGTCACGATGAAGAAAATCAACATGATAAACACAACGTCCAGCATCGGTGTCAGGTCAATTTGGCTGCCTTCTTCCGCTGCGGCCGATCTGGACTGGTCACGCATACTCATACTTTTACCTTTTACCGATCCGAAGCCCAGTTGACTGCGCCGACGCCCGACTCACGGGCAGCATCCGCCACATCGACCACAATGCCGGCCTCAGCACCTTTCTCTACCTTAATGGTGACAGGAGCTTCAGGGTCCTCGGCAAGCAATCGCTGAATATTGGCACGGACCGCGCGGATGTCCACACGGCGGTTTTCCATCCAAATTTGGTTATCCGACGCCACCTCAACCAGAATACTGGTGGAGTCCTCAGGATTATCCGGCTGATTGTTGTCGGGGCGGTTGACCTCGACCCCGGCTTCCTTGATGAAAGACGCCACAACAATAAAAAAGATCAACATGATGAACACGACGTCCAGCATTGGCGTCAGGTCAATTTCCGCACCGTCTTGGTCCTGTTGTTTTGCTATTTTTCGCATGACTTCCTCAGCCCACAGACAGGATCAATGATCCGACGTCAATTGATCTGTCAGGAGCTGTTGCTCCCGGTTGGTAATCCTCTGAAGATAGGTATTCGCGAACAGGCCAGACAACGCAGCGACCATTCCCGCCATAGTGGGGATTGTAGATCGTTCTACGCCGCCCGCCATGGACTTGGCGTCGCCACCGCCCGTTACCGCCATCACGTTAAACACCTCGATCATGCCGGTTACCGTGCCGAGAAGACCAAGTAGTGGACACAAAGCCACGCACGTCGCAATCACGCTCATGTTGTCATTGATCAGTTCGCGACTCTCCGATAAGAGACGCTCGCGGATCTTCTTGGCGTTCCAGGACTTGCGCTCGTTACGCCCTTCCCAGGCACTGACAACCGCAGCGCGGTCAGCCTTCCAGACGGAGGTGAAATACCACACCCGCTCGAAGATCAGTGTCCACATGAAGAATACGAGCGCGGCGATCAGCCACAATACGTTCCCGCCTTTCTCCATGAAGGCAAGAATGACCTCGAAAATTCCCATCGACAGCTACCCCTTCCTGAGCAATCAGTTGTGCGCGCGCTCGGAGTGCTCCGCCACAATGCCCGTAGCTTGCTCGTTCAGCACATGAATGATGCGTTGTGAGCGGCCGTTGACCACTGTGTGCAGCAATACCGTCGGTATCGCGACCAACAGGCCCAGAACTGTCGTTACCAATGCGGAGGAGATACCGCCCGCCATCGCCTTGGGATCTCCCGCACCAAAGATGGTGATCGCCTGGAAGGTAATGATCATACCGGTCACCGTACCGAGCAGACCCATCAGCGGCGCGACTGCCGCGATGATCTTCAAGAGCGTCAGACCTGACTCGAGCTTGGGTGTCTCGCTGAGAACCGCCTCAGCCATTTTCAGCTCCAACGTCTCGGGATCCATGCTGGGGTTGGTCTCGTGGACCTTGAGTACACGCCCAAGCGGGTTGTCGTCACGGGCAGAGCTAGACTTGAGCTGAGAGGACACCTTGCCGCCCACTGCCGTGAGCACAATCAGCCGGTAGATGGCCAGAATAAAGGCAAAAGCACCCACCGCCGAAATGGCGTAGCCCACGTAGCCACCCTGATGCCAACGCTCAGTGATGGTTGGGCTGTCAATGATGGCCGCGAGGAACGACCCCCCGGTTGGACCCGTCGGATCAATACCAAACTGCGTCAGACCAGACTGAGAACCCGCGAGATCCTGAGCCTGGGAATTGAAGCCGCCGCCTGGCTGACGGGGCAACTCTGCCAACTTATCGACATTGAAGGAGAGGTAGTTACCGTCGGTATCAACGATATTGAAAGCACCGACTCGCACCACTTCGCGCTCGCTGAGCTCACCAGAAGGTGTCGCAACCTGCGCCGTGAACCGGCTGACTTCGCCCTGCTCGCGAATTTCACGCAGCAGTTCAAACCAGACCCGCTCGATCTCCGCAATGCTAGGAAGCTGGTCAGAGCCAGACATCTTGGCAATCAAGTCCTTGAGGAAGCCTTCTCGGCCGGGATACTCGGAGCTGACCAGTGACACCTCAACGTTGGATGCCAGGTCACCTGAGGCCGCCGTAAGGTGGCCAAACAGCTCGGAGAGCGTACCCAGACGCTCACGCAATTGCTCCTGCTTGGCAGCAATCAGCAGCTCGTTTTGTTCAAACTGCTTCTCGAGTCGCGCTGAGCGGCGCTCCTCGCGCGTGCGCTCTTCCTCAGCGCGCTTTAGCGCGGCTGCCTGATTAGCTTTGTCCTGATTAAAGCGGGCTTCACGCGCCGCGTTTTCAGATGAGGCACGCGCCTGACCCTGCTTGACCAGATTCAGCAGTTGGTCGAGGTTCTCGGCGGCAATCTCTTGCGGCGTCGGGGGTGGCGGTGCTTCCGCGTCGGCTTCCTCCTGAGCAAAGGTCAAGGGTGCAATCAGCGCGCCCGCCAGTACGATGGCAGATACTTTCAGCAATTGAGAACGCATTTCAGTTCGCCTCCGGCGCAGATACAGGCATGTTCAAGAGCTCAATCGTCGCCTGCTTCTTGGCGATTCGAACCCCTTTGCGGACGGCAGTAGCGTAATCGCCAGCTGACAACTCTTCCCAGCTTTGGGCATCTTTATTCCAGGCACCGGTCTCGGCGCCATCTGTGCTTTGGTAAACCAGCGCGACGCGGCCAATGCGCAAAATATCGACTTCGCGGTCGGCACCACCCAGCTCAATCGTGTCGGTGTACGCTTCTATACCGCGACCGTACTGCAGTTCAATCGAGTACAGCTCCAGCACCTGCCGAAACGCCTCGGCGGAGGTCACGTCGGAGCGGTCCATGTTGGCTCGCACCGCCTCGATGTTGCCCAGTCGGGTATCGAGATCAAACGGCATATCGAGATTGATGAACTGCTCCAGGCCATCGAGCATGCGTGTCACCAGCGGCGGGATCTGCCGCTGAATCACCGATGCTTCCGCAATCGAGGCATCGATATCGCGGATGCGCTTCTCCTGGTTAGCAATCTGTCGCTCAAGCCGCGCGTTGTAGACCTTCAGTCCGTCTACCTGCTTCATGACTGTCTTGTAATCAGACAGGAGGCTGGCGGTTTCATCAGCCAGGCGGTCAATCTTGGCTTGTGAAGCCTTGGCCGCTACTGTGCGCTGCTTGCCGACCTCAACGATAGGATCGATGGACTGCGCGCCCGCAATGGACGCACCGCCGCCGATGCATATCGCCGCCAGCAGGGTTTTCAATCGAGTCGTAGTCATGGGGTTGATACTTCCTCTCAAAAGCAAATCGGGGGTGAGAGCACCGTCAAGAGGGCTCTCACTGAATCTGAGTCAGTGGCTTCTTGTTAAATGGAACGCCATCAAACAGTGGGGGAGGGAATTTACCGTGTACGTTTCGGCAACGCAAATGGTTTCATGGCTTCATCTGGGGCCTTTGTCACGCTTTTTGTGGTGGCGTCAGCTCGACGACGGTGAAGGCATGGCTGTTGCCCCCCTCAGCGGCATATTGGGCCGTCTCGACTTCCTGCCAGCCAGCCAATAAATCGAGGTCAAAAACCACGTCTCCAGACACCTGACCCTGCACACGGGTCAGCACCACTTTATCGGCTCTGGGCAGTGCCAGACGATAAATTTCGGCGCCACCTACTATCATCGCAGCGTCCGCGCCATCAATCAGCGCCTGTTCAAACGCCCGTTCGAGGGCCGCTTCTAGGGTGTGGCAAGTCAACACGCCGTCGTGCTGCCAAGAATCGTCTCGTGTGATCACAATATTACGCCGCCCAGGTAGCGGAAAACCCACGCTCTCAAAGGTTTTTCGGCCCATGATGATGGGCCGCCCTATCGTCGTGCGCTTGAAGTGTTGCAGATCGTCCGGCAGCTCCCATGGCAAAGCATCGCCCCGGCCGATGACGCCGTTTTCAGCCGCCGCCAGCACCAACACAACGGGAACGTCGTTTTCCGACCGCTGCCCTGTCATATCGCCACCGGAGCCGAAATGTTGGGGGCCGGATCGTAACCCGTAAGCTGGAAGTCCTCGAATCGGTAGCCATAAATGGAATCCGGCTTTCTAAGGATCTCCAGCGAGGGCAACGCCCCTGGGGTTCGCTCCAGCTGGGTAGTGACCTGCTCACCATGGTTGCTGTAGAGGTGTGCGTCACCCAGCGTCACCACAACCTCCCCCACCGCCAGGTCGCACTGCTGTGCAAGCATGTGAACCAATAGCGCCACCGATGCAATATTAAAGGGCAAACCCAAAAAAACGTCACTTGAACGGATATAGAGCTGCGCAGATAGCGCGCCGCGACCCACATAAAACTGGTAGAGGAGGTGGCAAGGCGGCAACGCCATGCGTCCTGCGCGGACATTTTCTTGCGGGCTTATGGTCTCATCCGGCAGATATTCGACGTTCCACGCATGGAACAGGATCCGTCGGCTCTCGGGGCGATGCCTCAAGCAGTCCACGACGTAATCGATCTGGTTGATGCTACCGCCGTCCCGGGTAGGCCACGCATGCCACTGCGCACCATACAGCGGACCCAGGTCGCCTTCTTCGGTCGCCCACTCATCCCAGATACTGACCCCATTTTCGCGCAACCATTGAGTATTGGTGTCGCCGCTCAAAAACCAGATCAACTCGTTGACGACGCTTTTAAAATGCACCCGTTTGGTGGTCAGGACGGGAAACCCTGCTGCGAGGTCGAATCGTAATTGACGCCCGAAGACCGAGCGGGTGCCCGTACCAGTCCGATCACCGCGGTCTATTCCGCTGTCGCGAATATCTTTGAGTAAATCGAGATACGCCTGCATAGCAGCCTCATCGGTTTTTGGGGCGATAAGCCCAGTAGAGTAGACACAGCCCAGCGATCATCATGGGCACACACAGCAGCTGCCCGCGCGTCATCCAGCCCAGGGCGTCGAAGCCAATATGGGCATCAGGCTCGCGGAAAAACTCCGCGATAAACCGGAGCACGCCATAGCCAATGAGGAAAGCGGCGGATACCGCCCAGGCGGGCCGGGGCCTGCGGCTAAACCACAGCAACACCAGAAACAGCAAACAACCCTCCAGCGCGAACTGGTAAAGCTGGGAGGGGTGGCGAGCCAGTGCCAGCGGGTCGTTGGGGAATATCATGGCCCAAGAGACGTCTGTTGGCCTGCCCCATAACTCTTGACCAATGAAGTTACCGAGCCTTCCCAGCGCCAGGCCCACCGGCGTCAGCGGCGCGACAAAATCCATCAACTGGCCCCACTGAATACCGCGCTGGCGCGCAAACAAGGCCATGGCCGCCAACACGCCCAGAAGACCCCCATGAAAGGCCATGCCACCCTCCCAGACGCGAAACAGCCACATTGGGTCAGAGACCAAGCGCTCAAAACCATAAAAAAAGGCGTATCCCGTGCGCCCACCCAACACCACGCCGATCGCCGCATAGAAAATGAGGTCATCGACTTGATCTCTCTTTAGGGGCGAATGAGGCTGAGCGCATCGCAAGCGCGCCAACCACCAGGCAAATGCCAGACCACCGATATAGGTCAGGCCATACCAGTGCACCTTGATCGGGCCCAGCGCCACCGCCACCGGATCTATGTCTGGATAGGGCAGCACCTACACCGCGCTCCCGCGACGCAGGAAAATATCCAGACCGCGATCACCCAGCGCTTGATCCAGCGCGCTCACGACTTCCTGTGCCGATCTCAGAGGGCGCAGGGTTGCCATTAACTGTGCCAGCTCGTCCCTGCTGAACGCGCTTAATACCCGCTTGATCACCGATAAACTCCCCGCATTCATGGACAGTTGATCAAAACCCATCGCCACCAGCAGCGGCGCCGCACGCGGATCTCCTGCCAGCTCGCCACAAATGCTGACCGATTTATCATGCTGATGCGCCGCATCAATAATGTCGCGCAACGCAGCCAGCACAGCGGGGTGGAAGGCCTGATACAAATCCGCCACCCGCGCGTTGCCTCTGTCAACGGCGAGCAGATATTGGGTCAGATCATTGGAACCCACCGAAAGGAAATCCGCTTCCTCCGCCAGCGGACCCGCTAGATATACCGCCGCGGGCACTTCAATCATCACGCCGATGGGGGGCAGATCCGCGCTGAAACCCTCGCTCATAACCTCGCTATGGCAGCGCAAAATTAACTCCCGCGCAGATCGCAACTCATCTATCGCAGTCACCATGGGGAGCAAAATACGCAGGTTGTCCAGCCCCTCGTTGGCCTTGAGCATGGCGCGCACCTGCGTCAGAAAAATCTCCGGGTGGTCGAGGGTCACTCGGATGCCGCGCCAACCCAGAAAAGGATTAGATTCCTCAATCGGGAAATAGGGGAGCGCTTTGTCGCCACCGATATCCAGCGTTCGCATGGTCACGGGAGAAGGATGCAGAGCCTCCAGCTGCTCGCGATACAGCTGACGCTGCTCCTCCTCACTGGGAAACCGATCGCGCAGCAGAAAACTCACCTCGGTGCGATACAACCCGACACCCTCAGCGCCAAACTCCTTCGCCCGCTGCACATCGGCTGCGACGCCTGTATTAACCCATAGCGGCACAGCGTACCCGTCAGACGTTGCCGCCGGCTGCTCAGCCAGCGGCGCCAGCTCTTCGAAGAGCGCCTCATCCTCTGCCAGCAATCCCTTGAACCGTGACAGCAAATCGGGGTGTGGATTCACGTAGACCCGACCGTTGTAACCATCGACGACCAGCTGCCGATCGGGTAGCTGCTTGAGCGGCAGGTCCTCCACGCCCACAACGGCCGGAATGCCCATCGCTCTCGCGAGTATGGCTGTATGGCTATTGGCGCTGCCGCGCATCGACACAATACCTACCAACTTTTCCCGCGGAATTTCTCCCAACGCTGAGGCGGTGAGCTCCTCGGCCACCAGCACCGTCGCATCGGGATAATCGATCTCCTGACGGTTCGCGTCCTGCAAGTATCCCAGCACCCGGGTGCCAAGATCGCGGACGTCCACTGCGCGCTCGCGCAAATAAGAGTGCTCCATACGTTCAAAATGACGAATGTGACGGAGCATGACCTGGCTCAGTGCGCCCTGCGCCCACTCACCGGCTTTAATCAGCGCCGCCACCTCTCCGCCCAGCGCGGAATCGTCCAGAATGCTCAGATAAACCCCAAACAAAGCGCGATCTTCAGGACCCAGCTCGTCTTCTAGGTTCTCAGCAACCTGCTGAATATCGCTGCGAACGCTCGCCAGCGCCTCTCTGAAGGCCTTCAGCTCAGCCCGGCGATCCAATGACTCCCTCGACGGCACTGTTTGCAAGTCGGCATGGGGCGAAACCCAGGCTGCTATACCGATACCGATCCCAGAGCACGCGGCCACCCCTGACAGGCGCGCGCCGCCCTCCGCATCCTCCGGCACCGTAGCCGACTCGCGGATCACACCCGCCAGCTCTGCGTGTGCGATCAGACCTGCCAGCTGCGCTGACACGGTAATGAGGAAAGCCTCCTCGTCTTCCGAAAACCGGCGGTGATCGCCCTGCTGCACCACTAAGACACCCAGCAGATCACGCTGATGCACAATGGGTGCACCAAGAAAGGCGTTAAAAGGCTCTTCACCCAGGCCCTCAACCAACTGAAACTGGGGGTGTGCGCTGGCATCATCCAAATTCAGTGGTTCTTCGCGGGTGGCAACCCAACCCACCAAGCCCTCATCAAAACCCAGCCCGAACTGACCGACCTTCTCTGAGTTCAAGCCCTCGGTCGCACGAAAGACCAGTTGTTGTTTGGCTTTGTCGTGCAGGTAAATCGTGCAGACATCGGTGTGCATCGCGGCTCTGACTTGAGCGACGATCAGCGCGAGCGCGTCTTCAAGGGAGTCCGCAGCGTTCACGTCCTGAATCAGCCGGCGCAGCACCTCAAGCATTAACGCTGTCTCCTGCGTCTGCGCTGAGTACGTGGCTTAGGCGCCAAACGACCTGCCAACTGGCTCAATGCCTGCCGGTACACCGCCTGCTTGAAGTCAACAACGGCGGTCACGGGATACCAGTAGCTCACCCACTTCCAATGATCGAACTCGGGGTCATCGTGGGCCGCCAGATTGATATCACTCTCAGCGCCTGTTAGGCGAAGTAAAAACCAAATCTGCTTCTGGCCGATACAGACGGGATCCTCGGTTTTGCGAATGAAACGCTTGGGCAGGCGATAGTGAAGCCACCCTTGGGTGCGACCCAACAGCTCGACGGACTCCGGGCGCAGCCCCACCTCTTCCTCCAGCTCTCGGTACATCGCCGCCTCAGGACTCTCATCGCGGTTCATGCCACCCTGGGGAAACTGCCAGGAGTCGCGACCGTTAATACGACGACCCCACAAAACCTGATCGTCGTCATTACAGACCACAATTCCCACGTTGGGGCGAAAGCCGTCGCGGTCAATCACGCGTTCTTTGTCTTCTGCTTGCTCCAAGATCGCTTTCCGGAAGTTGATCAGATAGTGGCCCGGGATTGAGGCAAGGGCCTTCTGTCCGTATTCTTCCACACATCCTCCTTCGACGGCACGTGGGGAGACATCTTTCTTCGATAGCGAATCGGGCCACCCTATGGCACTGGCGATATTTGACCTCGACAACACGCTGCTGGCGGGCGACTCCGACCACCGATGGGGCGAGTTTTTATGCGATGCCGGCTTGGTTGAGGCAGACACCTTCCGGCTAAAAAACGACGCGTTTTATGCCGACTACCAGTCGGGTCAGCTCGATATGACGGCCTACCTCGACTTTGTACTCGCGCCGCTGACCGGGATGGCGCGATCAGCCGTCCGGTCGCTGCAGCGGCAATTCGTCACGGAGTGCATTGAACCGATGCTGCTCGACAAAGCGTTTGATCTGCTTAACGAGCACCGTATCAAAGGAGATACGCTACTGATGATGACCGCCACCCATACAGTGGTGGCTGAGCCGGTGGCAGCGAGGCTAGGATTTGAGCACTGGCTCGCTAGCGGGGTCGGCATACAGGGCGATTGCTATACCGGCAAAGCCCAGGGCAGCCCCTGCTTTCGGGAGGGCAAGGTCAGTCATCTCGCCGCTTGGCGGCAGCGTCACCCCGAGGCCGGAGACCCAGCCAACAGCTGGTTCTACTCTGACTCTCACAACGATCTACCGCTGCTGAGTGCGGTGGGGCATCCGGTAGCCGTGGACCCCGACGACACCCTCCGCTCACACGCTGAGGCCAATCAGTGGCCGATCATGTCACTGCGGTAGCGTCAGACAATGTCAATGAACGAGGGGGAATTCACCCGCCGTGGTAGTAGCGATCACCCTCAGTCACCCGGGTAAGGTGGCATAACCAGGCGGCGTGCTCCGCGAGAACAGAGCTCAGCTGAGCGCCTGCTCTATGAACCAGCGTTTCATCCAGGCCTGTTGATCCACCAGACCCAGTCCAATATTGCGCGCAATGACTGCCAGCGGGTTCCGGCTGCCAAAGCCGCGCTTGAATCCCTCCATCGCAGCCATCATGGCGAGATTTTCAGTCTTTCTCTGGCGCTGATAGCGCTTGAGCACGACCGGGCTGTCGATCGCCAAACCTTTGGCTTTACCCGCTGCCAGTTCTTCGGCCAGCACCCTGACATCGCTGAGACCCAGATTGATACCCTGGCCTGCGAGTGGGTGAATACTGTGCGCAGCGTCCGCCACCAGCACCAAGCCCTCATCGATATAGTCAACCGCATGAGACTGTCTTAGGGGGAAGCTCGCTCTCGGACCCACAGCTAGCGCCTGCGGCGGGCCATCTCCCAGCGCTCGGTTCAGCGCCGAGACAAATGCATCATCCGACAGCGCCGCGATCTGCTCGTGCTGCGCCTCATCCAGTGACCAGACGATGGCCACTTTGTCTTCGTCAGCGAGTGGTAGCAAAGCGAGCGGACCACTGTCGAGGAAAGCCTGCCAGCAGATGTCTTGATGACGGGATGCCAGTGCCACGGTGCCCACGATAGCGCTTTGCTCATAGCTCCATTGCCGCGTTGGCATGGCCGCCCACTCGCGCACTCGTGAGCGCGCACCGTCCGCCCCCACGGTGAGGGGCGCGCAAAAGGTCGATCCTTCCTCACAGCGAATTTCCCAGCCAGAATCGGTGTGCGTCATGTCGTCCATAGCACACTCCCAACGCACCTCAACACCGGGGCAGGTTTCCGCACATTGCAACAGCGCCTGCAGCGTCAGCCGGTTCTCAACAATGTGTCCGAGATAGGGGGCATTGACCTCGCTGGCGTCGAAGCCAATGCGACCGCTGCCGTGGCCATCCCACACCTTCATGCCGGTGTAGCAACCTGTGCGGCGCGCGGGTATCGCTGACCAGGCTCCCAGCCTCTCCAGAAAAGCGATCGATACCGGGGTCAGTGCGCTGACACGCAGGTCCCAGTCAGCAATAGCTCTATCGTCCGTGGGTGGCAGCGGGCGCTTAGCGCCATCGATTACCGTGACGCGAAATCCCTCCCGCCCCAGCGCGCTCGCCAGCGACAGACCGGCGACCCCCGCGCCCACAATCAGGATATCGGGATATGTCATGGCCTGCTCAGCCTACTCACCCGAGAGAACCGCGGGCATTGCGCTGACCGGTGCCAAGGTTGGCAACCCGGGCACGCGCTGCAGGAACCAGGTCGAGCAGTGCCAAAGACAGATTTCTCGGTGCATCCAGCAGCGGGCCCCGGCGATTGAATAGCGTCGCCAGCAGGTCCGTACTTCTGGTAATAAAGTGCTGCTCGTCAGTGGCGTGCTCAAGGTAGTGATTCAGACTACCCAACTGGCCAATGGGTTGACCTTCGCGCACCGCTATCGCCAACTCAGACGCCAACAGTCCCGCCTCCCGCAGCGAGAGATTGAGACCCTGCCCAGCTACCGGGTGCAGCGTGTGCGCCGCATTCCCCACCAGAAGAAATCCTGATCGATATTGCTCAGAGGCATTGAGACGCACTAGCGGCCACTGGCTGCGCTGCCCCACATCGCTGACTCGGCCGAGTCGCCAACCGAAGGCGTTCTGAAACGCGGAGATAAAGGCTTCGTCCCCCAAGTTGCCAAGGGTCTCGATCTCTTTATCCGGGACCGACCACACCACATTAAAGCGCTGCTCTGATCGCGTCAGGGACGGCAGTGGTAGCACCGCCAGGGGACCATGGGACGTGAAGCGCTCGAAGGCACGCCCCTGCTGCACTCCAGGAAAGCTCGCATTGAATACTACCGCGTGATTGCCGGTGGGACGCTCCTCCACACCGATACCGAGCCCTTCAAACCACGCCTCGGCAACACCCGCCGCGAGCAGCACCAGATCTGCAGTGAGTCGCTCGCCATCGTCGGTCTGCACAGCCGGCCTCTCGGCACCAGCCTCCAGCGAAACACAGCGGACAGGCGCGCGGACGGTCACACCCAATTGTTCTGCGCGTGCCAGCAGGGCACGTCCGAGCTCGTGATTCTCCACCACATAACCCAATGCCGGTACGTCGAGCTCTTCGGCCGTCATCACAGTGCTGCCAAAGTGACCACGATGGGATACATGGATATCGCCGATCGCACCGGTGTGCGACGCCAGCGCGGACCAAAGCTCCCAGCGGTTCAAAAGCTCTACCGAATGTAGGTTCAACGCTGAACCCCGAGTATCCATGGGGTTGGGTGTTCCCGATCGAAAGGGATGCGCTTCCAGCAAGGTAATGTCCAAGCTCGGGGTCTCTGTCGCCAGCGCGATCGCGAAGGAGAGGCCTGCCAGACCTCCCCCGAGAATCAGGACTTGCTGCCCGTCGCTCATGACGCCGCGGACATCAGTGCCTCAATGTCATCCGCGCGCTTGGGGACATCAGCAGTGAGTACGTCGCAGCCGGCTTCTGTCACCGCCACGTCGTCTTCAATACGAATGCCAATGCCGCGCCAGCGCTTAGCGACCTTGGTGTTGTCGGCCGCAATATAAATACCGGGCTCAATAGTCAGCACCATCCCGGGCTCGAGCTGCCGCCAGCGTCCGTCGATGCGGTAGTCGCCCACATCGTGCACGTCGAGGCCCAGCCAGTGACCTGCGCGATGCATGTAAAAATCCCGGTAGGCCTCTGCCTTGATCAACTCCCGCTCCTTTCCCTTCAACAAGCCCAGCTTAATGAGGCCCCGTGTGATCACGCGCACCGTGGCATCGTGGGGCTGATTCCAGGTGTTGCCCGGGCGCACCTTGGCAATCGCGGCGCGCTGTGCCTCGAGTACCAGGTCATATATCGCCCTCTGTTCTGAAGAAAAGTGGCCGCTGACCGGGAAGGTTCGTGTGATGTCGGCAGCGTAGCCCTGATATTCGCAACCGGCATCAATCAGCACCAGATCGCCGGCCTTCATCCGCGACGCGTTTTCTGTGTAATGCAGCACGCAGGCATTGGCGCCCGATCCAACAATGGAGTTATAGGCTGGAAATCGCGCACCATGCTCTGAAAATGTGTGCTGAATCGCCGCCTCAAGATGGTACTCGTATCGCCCGGGCTGACACTCCTGCATGGCCCGCACATGTGCCGCCGCGCTGATTTCCCCCGCCTTTCTCATGACGCGAATTTCCGCTGCAGATTTGATCAGGCGCTGCTCGTGTAACAGAAAAGCCAGATCGGTAAAGTCAGCCGGTGGCGCCGCTCCGGAGCGCACCAGCCTGCGGATCTGGTTCACCCACCCCATCACGCGTTGGTCAAACACATCGTCGTGACCCATGGAGTAATAAATGCGTTGCGTGCCCTCGATCAAGCCGGGGAGGATTTCGTCGAGGTCGTCTATTGGAAAGGCGTCATCAACGCCGAGATAGGCAACCGCACCCTCCGGGCCAAGGCGGTAGCCGTTCCACAGCTCCATTTCCGGGTCACGCTCTCTGCAGAACAAGACAACTTGACCCTGTCGACGTCCGGGCACCAACACAAGCACTGCATCCGGCTCTTCAAAGCCTGTGAGATAGAACAAATCACTATTCTGGCGGAAGGGATACTCCGTATCGCGGCTGCGGGTCACCTCGCGCGCACCGGGAATGATCGCAATGCTCTGGCGATCCATCATCGCCATCAGTTTCTTGCGGCGGCGGGTAAATTCAGCTTTGGAGATTTTCACTGTTGCCTTCCTGTAAAGATTGCGCCTCATTGACGACGTTAATCGCCGCAAAGCGAATGTATTCGATGATGTCTTCGAGTTGACGCTCTGCGTCTTCAGAATCGCCCTCCTCGGTGTCGACCTGGGCAATCGCCGCCATATCCTTGAGCGCCTCTGCGGTCATGGTCGGGATGGGTTCACCCGCCGCCTCTCTCAGCGTAATGCCCTGAGTAAATCCCGATAAGAACCCCCGGCTCCATTCAGAAATCGACAGCAGACGCTCCTCCAGTGAGCCGTCGTCCTCCGGCAGCAAGGGCTGAAAGGTATAGTCAGCATCCTGTATCGCCGACAAGGTCGCCAGGCTCAGGCGAGAGACAAAATCGACAAGGTCACCCGTGAGATCAATGGCAAGCGCTTTCTCCAACGCAGCAACCGTCGCCGAAAAATGCTGTTCCGTATGCGGGCTGAATCCGGCCCCTAGCAAACCGGCCATCGCACCATGTAGCGCAGAGGGATTCACTGTCAGGCCGGCGTTGAAAAGACTATCCGCCGCATCTTCCCAGGACGGCATATCTTCAAAGGCGCCAAGTGCATCAAGAAACACGGTGAGAACGTCCTCGGTTGAAATGAACAACAGGCTGTGAACATTGAGCCGCGCTGACTCGGATCCAACCGGCCAGCAGACAGATCGCATTGACCCAGCGAAACAACGGGCATTATAGTGCTGGCTTGCTCCTAACGCAGTGTACCTTCCGTGGCTGACAACCTCATCCAGGCGCTAGAAAAAAAAGTAAACGACCTGATCGAACTCAGCCGCGAGTTGAATCGTGAAAATCGCGCTCTGAAGCTTCGTGCTGCAGAACTGCAAAGAGAGCGCAGAGAGCTGCTGGAGCGACAACGACTTGCCAGCGAACACGTAGAGAATTCGCTTGCCAGACTGCGCTCTTTGGATGGAAGCGCGTGAGTCGGCCCAACACCGTCAGCGTCGATATCCTCGACAAGGAATATCAGGTGGCGTGCCCTCCCGACGAGGAAGCCGGTTTGACTCAGGCGGCACGATATCTGGATCAGCACATGCGCGATATTCGCTCAACCGGCAAGGTCATCGGGCTAGAGCGCGTTGCCATTATGGCGGCGTTGAATATTAGCCACGAACTGCTGGCGCTAAAAACCGGAGACAACCCCATCGAGACCAGTGAGGAGCAGGAGCGACTTTCCGCGCTGAACAGTCAGCTCGATGAGGTGCTTTACCAACTCCGACAACTTGAGATTAACTGAACCTCTCATTGGGCTATACTGGGACCGGCCTGAAGTATTCGCCAGACGATTTGTCCTCGAGCCGATAATGCAGTACCCGGAGATCACTTCCGTGGCTGTTGAGCAAGCCTGGCTTGCACCGGGAAGCCTGAAGCCGCGAGGTGGTCACCACCTTGAGCCGCAAGGGTTCAAGGGCCTATTCGTCAGCGGTACCGCGGGTCATTTTTTTTCCGCTCCCCTCGCTCCTCGAACATCTGCACATCAATGCAGCTGCCATGACCGGCACCTCTGACACGGCGCTGGAAAAACGCAGTCTGCGACGACGCCTGCGGTCAGACCGAGATGCATTGACTGCGGCCCAGCGGGCCGACTGCGCGAAACACGCCCTAGAGCATCTGGTTACTTGGGGGCCGTGGACCACCGCCACACTGATTGGCAGCTATCTGCCACATGAATCGGAATTTGATCCCACGCTTTTAGCAGAGGCAGCGCGTGCTCGAGGTGCTGACATTGTCTGCCCGCGGGTGAATGGCCAATTCATGTCATTTCATGATTGGCAGGTGGGTGACGGTACGGAGGAAACCATTGGCGGCGTTCTGCAGCCGCTGGCAGGGGCCCCGGTTGTCGATGCGGCCACCATTGATCTGTTCCTGACGCCCCTGTTGGGGTGCGGCGATAGTGGTATGCGGCTGGGATACGGCGGCGGCTTTTACGACCGACTGTTTGCGCAGGTTGGTGGTCTCAGACTAGGAGTGGGTTTCGCCCTGCAGCGCGTGAGCGATTGGGAGAGCGAAGCGCACGATCAGCGACTGGACGGGTTTTTGAGCGAAGAGGGCCTGACCTTGTTCGAATAAATTCAGAGGGGCCTTCGACTTGGTTAATGAGAGGACAGGCATGCCACCCAAGATCTAAATTTGCTCTGCTGGGCCAAGGTATTCGCGGTAAGCGGGGTTGTCGGTCTCCTCCCAAAAACGGTATCCCAACCGGTTCAACGCTTTTCTCAAGGCGGCACGTTTGCCCTCGGGCACCTGCATGCCCACCAGAATGCGCCCGAAAGCAGCACCGTGATTTCGGTAATGGAACAGTGAAATACTGTATTCGTTGCCAAGCACCGTAAGGAACTGGAGCAGGCTGCCGGGCCGCTCCGGAAACTCCACCCGAAAAACCATCTCATCACTGATGTCCTCGGAGAGGCGTCCGCCCACCATATGCCTCAGGTGCAACTTAGCCGTCTCGTTATCGGTCATATCCAACACCCGATAACCCTTTTCTCTCAGCGCATCCTGCAAGGCATCGAGACTGTCATCCCCCGGCGTGACCGTGAGACCGACAAACACTCTCGCCTCGGCAGCCGTCTCGTATCGGTAGTTGAACTCGGTCACATTGCGCTTGCCGATGGCATGACAAAAAGCCTTGAAGGCACCGGGCCGCTCGGGGATCGTCACGCTGAGCACCGCCTCGCGCCGCTCACCAATCTCTGTCCGCTCTGAAATGTAGCGCAGCCGATCGAAGTTGGTATTGGCACCGCTGACGGTCGCCGCCATCGAAGCGCCCTTCACATCGTGCTCCGCCGAGTACTTCTTCATGCCGGCTACCGCCAGCGCGCCCGCCGGCTCGGCAATCGCACGGGTATCCTCGAAAATGTCTTTCACTGCGGCACAGATTTCATCGGTGCTCACCGTGATCACGTCATCAACGCACTCGCGAATGAGCCGAAAAGTCTCCTTACCGACCTGTGCCACTGCGCAACCATCGGCGAAAAGCCCCACCTCGCGCAGCGTGACGCGACGACCTTTTGCCAAGGCAGCCTGAACACAGGCAGCGTCCTCCGGCTCCACGCCGATAATCCGGGTGTGTGGCCAGACATACCGCAAATAGGCCGCCATGCCGGCCAGCAATCCGCCGCCGCCGCAACAGACAAACACATAGTCCAGCGGCTGCTGGGCTTGTCTTACCATCTCAACGGCCACTGTACCCTGGCCGGCAATCACGTCGGGGTCATCAAAGGGGTGAATGAAGGTGAAGCCTTCCGATTCTGTTAGCGCCCGGGCGCGCACCGCAGCCTCATCAAAAGAGTCACCATGCATGACCACCTTAGCGCCCAGCGCCTTAACCGCATCCACCTTGATCAGGGGCGTGGTGACGGGCATGACGATCGTTGCTTTAATCCCCAGCTTAGCAGCCGCTAGCGCAACGCCTTGCGCGTGATTGCCAGCCGAAGCGGCCACGACGCCGGCGGCTCGGGCGGCTTCGTCGAGGTTAACCATCTTGTTATAGGCGCCACGACACTTGAAGGAAAAGACAGGCTGCAAGTCCTCCCGCTTCAGGAAGGCCTGATTGTCCAGACGCGCGGATAACAGCGGCGCGGCATCCAAAGGCGTCTCCCGCGCTACGTCGTAGACCTGCGCGTTGAGAATGCGTTTGATGTAGGACTGTGCCATCTGCTCAGTGTGCCGCCGAAAAACCCGAGATCATACGGCCTAGGGGCCGCTAACACACGGTCGGTACTTGGCAAAATGCCCACTCAGCGCGTGATGGGGGCCCACACTATGCGGCGTAGCGCGCCTGCATATCGGCGAGTGACAGCGGCTGAATCTTGGATGCATTGCCCGCGGTGCCGAACGCCTCATATCGATCAACACAAATCGCTTTCATGGCCTCAAGACTGGCGGCTAGATATTTGCGTGGGTCAAATTCAGCGGGGTGCTCTGCCAGAAAACGTCGAATCGATCCTGTGGAGGCGAGCCGCAAATCGGTGTCGATGTTGACCTTCCGCACCCCATGCTTAATCCCCTCAACCACCTGCTCAACGGGCACGCCATAGGTTTCGGGAATCTCCCCTCCGAATTCATTGATCACCGCCAACCAGTCCTGCGGGACAGCTGACGAGCCGTGCATCACAAGATGCGTGTTGGGAATGCGGGAGTGAATCGCCTTGATGCGATCCATCGCCAGAATATCGCCTGTTGGCGGACGCGTGAACTTGTAGGCGCCGTGGCTCGTGCCACAGGCAATTGCCAGAGCGTCTACACCGGTGTCCGCAACAAATTGCGCTGCCTCTTCTGGATCGGTCAGCAGCTGGTCGTGACTGAGCTTGCCCGCAGCGCCAATACCGTCCTCTTCACCCGCCTCTCCGGTTTCCAGTGAACCGAGACAGCCAATCTCCCCCTCAACCGACACGCCACACGCATGTGCCATGTCCACAACTCGGCGGGTCACACCGGCGTTGTAGTCATAATCCATGGGCGTTTTACCGTCCTCCCCGAGGGAACCATCCATCATCACGGAGCTGAATCCGAGCTGGATAGAGCGCTGGCATACGCCGGGCGAGGTACCATGATCCTGGTGCACTACGACCGGGACATGAGGAAACTCGGCCATGGCCGCCTCCATCAGTGCCCGGAGAAACGGCGCTCCCGCGTATTTTCTTGCGCCGGCACTCGCCTGCATGATCACCGGCGAGTCGGTCTGATCCGCCGCCTCCATAATGGCGCGCGTCTGCTCAAGATTATTGACGTTGAACGCCGGCACGCCGTAACCGTGCTCAGCGGCATGGTCCAATAATTGCCTCAAGCTGATCAGTGCCATGTGTGGTTCCTCTTTTGTCGTCAGTGGCGCTGGCTTATCGGCCTTTGCGCTCGTTCACCTATGCGCGGGCTTTCAATGCTGCAACCGCCGGTAGTTCCTTGCCCTCAACATACTCCAGAAAAGCGCCGCCGCCCGTGGAGATATAGGATACCGCGTCGGCCACGCCAAACTGATCGATGGCCGCCAGCGTGTCGCCGCCGCCCGCCAGAGAAAAAGCGTCGCTCGATGCGATAGCCTCCGCCAGCAACTGCGTGCCGTTGGCAAAGGCCTCCTGCTCAAAGACACCGAGCGGACCGTTCCATAAAATCGTTGCCGCTTGCCGAATGCGCTCTGCTATACCTGCGGCCGTCTTCGGGCCAACATCCAGAATCATATCCTGCTCCGTCACCTCCGCGGCGAGCTTCACCTGAGCTCGGTGACCCTCGTCGATGCCCGGCGCCACCACCACATCGAGGGGCAGGGGAATATCGACCTTAGCCATGAGCCGCCGGGCTGTCTCAATCAGATCCCATTCACACAGTGACTGGCCTACCGGATATCCGGCGGCCGCGAGGAAGGTGTTGGCGATACCTCCGCCCACGACCAGACTGTCACACCGCTTGGAGAGCTGATCCAGCACCTCCAGCTTGGTCGATACCTTGGAGCCGCCAACAACCGCGAGCATCGGTTTTTGCGCCCCGGTGAGCGCGCGCTCCAGCGCCGTCAGTTCAGCATGGAGCAGGGGCCCCGCACAGGCCACTGGGGCACTATGCACCACGCCGTGGGTTGAGGCCTGAGCCCGGTGTGCCGTACCAAAGGCATCCATTACGAACACGTCACACAGCGACGCGTAATCAGCAGACAGCGCAGCATCGTCTGCTGCTTCACCAATATTGAAACGCACATTCTCCAGCAGCACGACATCGCCCGGCAGCGGCGCAACCTGTCGCCATTCGGTCGCCAACAACACATCGCGCCCGAGGAGTTCAGCCAGTCGTCGAGCAATGGGCGCCATAGAGGCATCCTCGCTCCATTCGCCCTCCGTTGGACGGCCAAGATGTGACATCACAATGACTGCCGCACCTTGCTCAAGCGCCGCGCGTATCGACGGCGCAGCCGCGCGCAATCTAGCTTCATTGGTGATCTCGCCAGCTCGGAGCGGCACGTTCAAATCTTCTCGGATCAGCACGCGGCGACCGGTGAGATCGAGCTCACTCATCAATCTCACTGTGTGCCCTCCGCCGCCGAAGGCCGGGAAGCGCTGATGAGCTGCTCCCATGCCAGTGCCACATCGATCATGCGGCTGGCATAGGCCCACTCGTTGTCGAACCAAATCAAGATTTTCGCGAGTCGGCCTGCCGCCACCTGTGTCTGCTGAGCATCGACGATCGCCGACGCCGCTTCCCCGGCGAAATCACAGGAGGCCAAGGGCTCGAGGGAATAGTCCAATACACCCGACAAGCTTCCCTCTGCCGCTTCTCGGAGTGAGGCATTGACGCTCTCAATGTCGCAGGCCCGCTCCGTCGCCACCGTTAACTCGATCGCCGACACCTTGGTTGTGGGAACCCGGAGCGCGTGGGCAGACAGCTTGCCGGCCAGCGCCGGCAGTATGCGCTCTATGCCGACCGCCAGCCCCGTATCAACGGGAATGATCGACTGGGAAGACGCACGAGTTTTGCGCAAGTCCGTGTGGTGATAGGCGTCCAGAACCGGCTGATCATTCATTAGCGAGTGGATGGTGGTGATCGTCGCCGCTTCAATGCCAAATGCCTGAGACAACGTCGACAACACGGGCACCACCGCATTGGTGGTGCAGGATGCCGCCGAGACAACATCCATATCAGCGGTGAGCGCTTGGTCGTTCACACCGAAGACGATAGTGGCATCGACATCGGATTCAGCCGGGTGCGAAAACAACACTCTCTCCGCGCCCGCATCTAGGTGTTGCTCGGCAGTGGCGCGGTCAGTAAACGCACCGGTGCATTCAAAGACCAGATCAATGCCGAGCGCCTGCCAGGGCAGCGCCGACACCTCTGGCACATGGCTCAGGGGAACCAGTAACTGATCAATTGCCAACAGCTCCCCCGAGCGGGCGATGCGCCCGGGGTAACGTCCGTAATTGGAGTCGTAGCGTGCAAGGTGCACCACGGTATCGGCATCCGCGATTTCATTAATGGCCGCAAGCTCCAGACGCGCGCGCGCATCTTCCCGGGAGTGGTAAACGCGCAGGAGCGTTCGCCCGACTCGCCCAAAGCCATTGATCGCAAAACGCATGGTCAATCGAGTATCACGTCCTCGACTGCGGCCACCACATTGTCTGCCGTCAGGCCGAAGTGCTGAAAGAGTGACTCGGCCGGCGCAGATTCTCCGAAAGAAGACATCCCCACCACGCGGCCGTCGAGACCCACATACTTGTACCAAAAGTCGGTATGGCCCGCTTCCACCGCTACCCGAGCGAGCACATCGCTGGGTAGCACAGCCTCGCGATAACCCGCCTCCTGCGCTTCGAACACCTCGGCGCACGGCATGGAAACGACGCGGACGCCCCTGCCTGCCTCAGTGAGACGCTCAGCGGCCTCGACTGCCAAGCCCACCTCGGAGCCGGTCGCGATGACAATAGCATCGAGGTCACCCTGCTCGCGCATCAATACATAGCCACCTCGATGGACTCCCCCTACCTGCTCTGCGTTGCTGACCTGATGGGGCAAGGTTTGACGGGAGAAAATCATGGCGGTTGGGCCACTGTCGCGGAGCAACGCCTGTTTCCAGGCAATCGCCGACTCCACGGCATCACAGGGTCGCCAGGTCTGAAGATTGGGCGTAGCGCGCAACGCTGTGAGCTGTTCAACCGGCTGGTGCGTTGGGCCGTCCTCTCCCAAACCAATTGAGTCGTGAGTGAAGACATACAGCACCCGCTGACCCATTAATGCCGACATGCGCACCGCATTGCGGGCATACTCCATGAAAATCAGGAAGGTGGCGCCATAGGGGATAAACCCGCCGTGCAAAGCCACCCCATTCATGACCGCCGCCATGGCGAACTCTCTTACCCCGTAGTACACATAGTTGCCTTCAGGATTCCCCGCCGAAACCCCTTGAGCACCGGACCATAAGGTGAGGTTGGAGCCCGCCAGATCGGCAGACCCTCCCAGCAACTCAGGCAGGTGGGGCCCCAGCGCATTGAGTGACTGCTGGGATGCCTTGCGCGAGGCCACGTCGTTCCCTGCGGCCATACAGTCGGCGATGAAGGCATCTGCCTGATCTGAGAAATCTGCGGGCAGCTCACCACGGAGACGTCTCAGGAATTCATCCGCCAAGTCGGGATGAGCCGCGCGATAGGCATCGAAACCCCGCTGCCACTCAGCTTCCATCTCCGCACCCGCAGGTCGTCGATCCCAGGCCTCTCGCACCTCATCGGGGATCACGAACGGATCATGGTGCCAGGCCAGCGCCTCGCGAGTGAGCGCAATTTCGTCTTCGCCCAGTGCAGCACCATGACAACTCTCGGTGCCTTGTTTATTCGGGCTGCCCTTACCGATGACGG
>ERZ802819.320-NODE-320-length-32713-cov-7.35844_pt1 | contig 32713 bp, 28 predicted proteins | sample MGYA00345647_ERZ802819 | MGnify/ENA primary metagenome ERZ802819 (study PRJEB30503, sample SAMEA104212355) | marine metagenome | biome: Westerlies Biome; feature: [SRF] surface water layer (ENVO:00010504) within the epipelagic zone...; material: water...
TAAAAACCCCGCAATTGCGGGGTTTTTTTTATTTAGAGTAGAATAAAAAAATGAAATTATTCTTTGGTTTTCTATTAGCAGCTTTAGTTATCTGGAGTGGCTCGGCTATTACTGCAATTTTTATAGGGATTGCTTATTCTTTGATACTTAATCTTCCAGATGCATTTTTAACTAAATTAATAGGATCAAGATTACTTCAAATTGGAATTGTTATTCTAGGCCTATCCATATCATTTAATTCTGCATTAAAAATTACTTCAATTCATTTACCTTATATTTCTATATTAGTTTTACTAACATTTTTTTTAGGAGTTTTAATTGGCAGACTTCTTGGCCTTGATAAAAAACTAGTGTTACTCATAGCTGCAGGAACTGCTATTTGCGGAGGAGCAGCTATGGCTGCTGTTGCGCCAATAATAAAAGCTAAACCTCAAGATTTATTAACTTGCATAACAATAATATTTCTTTTAAATGCCATAGCAATAGCTGTCTTCCCTGTGGCTGGTATTTATTTCAATCTTACGCAAGAAGAATTTGGAGCTTGGGCAGCTATGGCAATTCATGACACAAGCTCAGTGGTTGGAGCTGCAATGATTTATGGTGAGGATGCGGTTGAATCAGCTGCAACTTTAAAACTAGGAAGAACATTATGGCTTATTCCGCTTATTTTATTTTTATCTTATAAATATCAAATTAAAGAATCTAAAGGATTTCAGTTCCCAGTTTTTGTTTTATTGTTTCTATTAGCAATCCTATTAGGCACCTATATTAACTTTGATTCTCAAAGCTTGAGCTTTATTAAATTTATTAGTCAATCTTTCTTACTGTGTGGTTTATTTTGTATAGGATCACAAATAGATAAAAAAATTCTTACTAATATTTCAATAAAACCTCTTCAATTAGCTTTAATTTTGTGGATTATTATCATCCCATCATCGTATTTGCTTATACAGGCTATTATTTAATTATCTGATACAGCCTTGATAATATTTTGAGCAACAATATCTGCATCACACGCCCCATCTATCATTAAATGGCACCATTTTTTATATAAGACTGTCCTTTGATTAAAAACATCTTGTGGAGACTTACCATTTGGTTCTGCAAAACCTCTATTTGAGTAATCGCCAACTCTTTGCATGACTAAACTTATAGGAATATCTAGATAAATAACAATAGAATGATTATTTAAGTGGTTCATGGCTTTGTTGCTATAGACTGCACTTCCTCCAGTAGCCAAGATTGTATTATCAAGAGAGCAGCTCAAGATAACTTCTTCCTCTTTTAATCTTAGTTCTGCGTGTCCCTCAGAATCTAAGATATTTTGAATAGATTGATTATTTCTTTTTTCTATTAAATGGTCACTATCGATAAATTCAAGATTTAATTTTGTAGCTAGTAACTTAGCTATAGTTGTTTTACCTGCTCCGGGCATACCTATAAGTGAGATATTCATTTTCTTTTTATCCAAAACTATGTATCCCACGATCTAGATATAGCTAGACCTCCATCAAGCTCTTCTAGTTCTGCATATGCACTAAAAAAATCTTCAGCATCTATTGCTCCACCCTCAGGCGCAAAGACTCCAGGCTTATAGATTTTCCCTTGAAGAAAAAGTTTTAACCCTAATGCTAAAGGATGGCCTGTTGCTTCACCCATACTAGTTTCTTTTGCTAAGTCATTAGTGCTAAAAGTTACTCCAACAGAAGCAATATTTCCATTTTTTATTCCATGAGCAAGACCATAAATTGCTGGTAAGCCTGTTCCTTCATCTCTAAAACTAGGTCTATTTGATTTTGTTTCTAACCAATGAAAAAAATTTGCAGCTGTATCAGTTGATATGATATTTTTTTCTGTAAGCCATAAGAATATTTTTATTATAAAAATATCTATTTTCTTACTTCCATGAGCCACATTCATTGCATTTTTTATTTTTGGGAAATGATAAGGAAATGATATTGCCTCAGGATGCCCAAAAATATTTGCTTGGTGAATACCTTTACCTGGGTAGTTAATTATAATCTTCTTAAGTGATTGAATCATACGAAGTTGGCCATCCTCAAATATTTTTATTTTACCAGTCATTTGTTGAATACCATGGATCATCGCAGCATTGGTACCTATTTGAGAAGATTCTTCTGCAGGATTAACGCTGCTTAAATCCCAGCCCGTAATCACAGTATCTACTGAGTCCAATTCTTCCATAGCAACTAAGCCCATCAAATTGGTAATTCCAGGACTTGCACCTAAGCCAATAATTGCTGTAATTTCTGCATCCTTAGCATATGAATCTAGCTTAAGCATCTCTTCTGTTGGCTCCCAGTCATCACATATATCTATGTAATGACAATTATTTTCAATAGCAGCTTTTAAAATAGGGACCCCAAATATAAAAAATGGGCCTGTGGTATTAAGAACTACATCATGATCTTGAAGAGCCTCTGCTAGTTTTTTATTATCGGTTACATCAAGACCAATTGCTTGAACCTTTGCATCAAATGAGTTTGCAAATTCTTCAGCAGCATCTTTATTTAGATCTGCAATTGTAATAGTTTCTAATTCTTTAAAATTAACAATAGCTCTAGTGGCATATCTACCCATACCGCCACTACCACCAAGACACAAAACTTTCATATACAAGCACCCACCAATTTAGACAACCATTAGATAATATATGTACAAAGATGTAAAATTTTCTACGTGATTGCTATTTTAGGATATTTATATTTCTTCTGTTCTATTTTTATAGTTATCTTATTATCTTTTAATTACAGTTTTTGTAATTGGCTTATCCTTCCAAAGAATAAAAATATTTACTTACAGTTTGAATCATTTTTTGTGCTCATCAATGGTTTTGTTTTAATAACTTCAGCTCCTTTTAATTGGATTATTGGTATTTTAATGATCTTTCATGCATATGGTGTTTATGTTTTATTATTTACATCTGCTGATTTTTATAACTCCATTGAAGAATTCAAAGAAGTAGTGCCACAGGAGAAATTCTTAGATCTTTTAGCTGTATTATTTTATGGAATTATTGGATTTATCATTATTTATTCGCCTTTTTTAATCGGAGGTTCATAGTTGAGTTCTTTTAATATATTTTCAGTTACATGGGTAGCTGTAGCAGTAGTTATTTTCATTTCACTATTTTTTGTGGTTGCTCCATATGGAAGGCATATAAAAGATGGCTGGGGCCCAAAGATTTCAGCAAGGCTAGGATGGGTTTTAATGGAGTCGCCATGTGTCATCCTAATGCTTTTACTGGCAATTGCAGCTTGGGATTCTCTAAACCAAGTGCATATTATCTTTTTGATAATTTGGCTTACTCATTATGTGCACAGGACACTTATTTGGCCTTTTAAAGCAGATATGGCAGGTAAAGAAATGCCAATAACTATAGCTCTTTCAGCATTCTTTTTTAATATTATTAATGTTTCAATTCAGGGATATTGGATATTTTATTTTGCTAGTTACTCATTAGATTGGCTTCACTCACCATTCTTTATTGTTGGTATCTTGATTTTCCTTATTGGTATTTTTATTAATATAAAATCTGATTATATTTTGATTAACTTAAGGAAAGAAAAAGGTCCTGGTTATCATGTAGCAGATACCTTTTTATACAAATATATTTCATCACCTAATTACTTTGGAGAACTACTAGAATGGGTTGGTTGGGCAATTCTTACTTATAGTCTTTCTGGCTTCATCTTTTTCTTATGGACATTTGCTAATCTTTTTCCAAGAGCTATAGCTAATCACAAGTGGTACAAAGAAAAATTTAAAGAATATCCTCAATCCAGAAAGGCAATAATACCCTGGATTGTTTAAAGCTAGCTTTAAGTATAAAGCCTAGATTAAGCTTTTTTCTTTTTAGCTTTTCTTATTTTTCTATATGTATTTTCTTTATTTTCAGCAACTATTTTCTTAATAGTTTTTCGTTTTTTGCTAGCTTGTTTTGAGTTTTTTAAACGCTCTGCTCTATTAATAACTGAACCCCCTAAACATTAAAAACTAATGCCTAATAAATATAATAGCAAAAAATCTAATAAAGGTTCTACAATGTATTTAACATATGTTTGAGATTCCAGTATCAACCCCACAAAAAGCAATAATAGTGCAAATAGAAGTTACCTCACTTCAAAAAGATCAATCAGCAATTAATGCTTTTGCTGAGTTTAAAGAACTATGTAAGTCTTCCGGTGTTCAGATTCTTGATGAGATTTCTGGCAAACAAGCAACGCCTATAGCTAGTAATTTTCTAAAGAAAGGTAAAATAGAGGAAATCAAAAGATCTCTTGAAGAGACATGTGCAGAAATTGTGATTTTTAATCATGCACTTTCGCCTTCGCAAGAAAGAAATTTAGAAAATGCTTTTAAAGTTAGAGTTGTAGATAGAACTGGTCTTATATTAGACATCTTTGCTTCTCGAGCTTCAACTCATATAGGTAAGCTACAAGTTGAATTAGCTCAATTAACTCATCTATCTACTCGATTAATAAGAGCTTGGACTCATCTAGAAAGACAGAAAGGCGGAATAGGGCTGCGTGGACCCGGTGAGACTCAGTTAGAAACAGATAAAAGATTAATTAATAATAGAATAAAAACTATTAAAGCTAGATTAGCTAAAAGCCATAAACAAAAGAAGATAAATCAATATTCCAGAACAAAAAGTCGAAATAAGCTTGTTGCTCTTGTTGGATACACTAATGCAGGAAAAACAACTCTTTTTAACCGGCTTACAGATAATGAACAATATGCAGCTGATAAGCTATTCGCAACATTAGACTCTGTTACTAGAAAAAATATAGATCCAGAATTAAGTTCTATTTTATTTTCTGACACTGTTGGTTTTATATCTGATCTTCCAACTCAACTCATTGAATCATTTAAAGGAACACTGGATGAACTTAAGTCTGCTGACTTACTATTGCATGTTGTAGATATATCAGATCCTGACTATAGATTTAAGATTACTCAAGTAAATCTTCTTCTTGAGGAGTTAGAGATATCTAATATTCCACAAATACGTATTAATAATAAAAGTGACTTAAAGAACTATAAAAATTTTCAATCAAAGTCAGATATAACATTAGGAGAGATTTGGATATCTGCTGAAAAGAACCTTGGGCTAGAGGAATTAAGGGAGGCTATTAGTAATAGTCTTTTTGAGGGTATTTACAAAGGCTGGGTAACTTTAGATGCAACTTTAGGCAATATTAGATCAAAACTCTATAGTATGGGTTGTATTTTAGAGGAAAAGATTAACAACAAAGGCCTTATGTACTTGAATATTAATATTGGCAATGATGAATTGCATAGGTTTTTAAATATAAATGGTTTTAATCTAATAGATGACAATATAGACTTTATTAAATAAACTTAAGGTATGGATAGCTTAAATAAAACTTTAGATTCGATTGCAAAACCCTTCCTTGGTATTACACCTTGGTTATTAAGATTATCACTAGGAACTTCTTTTTTCCTTCATGGATACGGTAAATTGCCTTTACCTCCTCAAAATCTTGTTAAATGGTTTGAGAGTGCAGGTATGCCAGCTCCTGATCTAGTAGCTACAGCTGTATCAGTTGGTGAAATGGGTGCAGGTGTAGGAATTATCCTTGGAGGATTCTTCTCAAATACACTTGGTAATTTGCTAACAAGGCTATCAGGTGGGGCAGTGTGCGTAATAATGATAGGTGCTTTTTATTTAGCTCACGCTGACTGGTTTATTACTGCAAAATTATTTAAGACCGAACAAATCTTTTTGTTCACACTAGGTTTATATTTTGCAATAAGAGGCAACTCAAAAGCTTAGATTCCTAAAAAAGTAGTCTTTAAACAAAGAATTCATTCATTAACTGCATATTTCAATGCATCCAAAATAATTGAAGAAATACTTGTAAATCTAAATGATAATCATTATCATTTACAAAATTTCAATAAATTAAGACTGTTTAAATATGAGTATTAATATAAAAGTTTTAAATTCATTCGCGTTTTTAGCATTATTTAGCCTTAGTGCATATGCTGAGATGGAGATGAATGCCATAGAATCTGTGACTATTGTTGGCTCTAAAGATGATTTAGCTGGTGCTGCTTCAGTAGTATCTAATGAAGATTTAGAAAAAATGATCGATACAGATATTCAAAAGATTTTGACAGCTGTTCCTGGTGTTTACATGAGAACAGAAGAAGGGTATGGACTTAGACCAAATATTTCTATTAGAGGAACTGCAATAGAAAGATCTGGAAAAGTTACAATCATGGAAGATGGAGTTCTTGTAGCTCCTTCTCCTTATACTTCATCAGCTGCATATTATTTTCCTACAACTGGAAGAATTCATGCGGTTGAAGTTTTAAAAGGACCAGCTGTAATATCACAAGGGCCTCAGACAATTGGAGGTGCAATAAATTTAATTAGTACACCAATTCCAGAAGCAACTTCTGGGAGGATTGTTCAGGAGCTTGGTGACAATGGAATGTCTAGAACTCATGCTTATTATGGAGGTACACAAGGTAACTTCGGTGCTTTATTAGAAGTACATGAGCATGCGAGTGATGGTTTTGATTCAATAGCAAATGTTGGCGGTGATACAGGTTTCGACAAATCTGATTTACTCTTTAAAGCTAGATATGAATCGGGCAGTCATTCAGTAACATGGAAAATGGTTGATTTAGATGAGACCTCCAATCAGTCATATGTTGGTCTAAGTCAAGCTAGCTTTGATGCTAATCCGAGAATGAGATACGGCGCAACTAAATACGATACTATGATGAATGATGGCGAACAGTCATCATTAACATATGTTGGCGATTTTGATAATTTTGATGTTGTCTTTACTTCATGGAGCAACGATTACCATAGAGATTGGTTTAAAGTGAGTGACTTTAATAATAATTCTGATCATGGTGAAAGAGATGACATTAATGAGTTAATTAGTGATGCTAATAATGGCAGCACTAATGCTCAGGCAATTCTTGATGGAGAGCTTGCTGTCCAAATCGAGTACAAGCATAACAATAGATTCTATACAAATGAAGGTTATCAATTTAATGTATCAACTGAAGTTGGAATGCATGCGTTAACTTTTGGATATCGAGATATGGAAGATTCTGAAAGTAGAATTCAAGCATATGAATATGCTGATCAAGCAGCTGATGGATCTTTATCAGCCTTATATGGTTATGTTGGTTTAGGTGGAAGTAATAATAGATTAAGAGAATCCAGTGCTACTTCATACTATTTAGAGGATACTATGGATTTCGGTAAGCTAGCTGTAACACTTGGGTATAGATCTGAAGAGTATGATCAGCGTCACAGACGATGGGATGAAGGAGCTGGACCAGGTCTGACTGCAGTTAGAGAAACTATTGTAAGAGATACATTTGCTGAAAATGATCACACCACAAGTAGTTTTGGAGCTACTTATGACTTCAGTGATAATATTGTTCTTGTTGCTGGTTTTCATGGCGGTATGACTCCAATGTTTGGTGCTGATCCTGAAGAAGCAGATAATATGGAGCTTGGCTTTAGATATTCAGAAGGTACTACAAATGTAGAGGTATTCTATTTTTCCAGTGAATATTCAAATTTAGCGGCTGAATGTACTTTGGTAAGTGGGGCTGCATGTGATGCTAATGAATCCGCTGTATTTAGTGGAGGTGAAGCTGATGTAAATGGGCTTGAGTTTAGCGGTTCATGGATTCTTGAAGGAGATGGAGTAACCTATCCAATTGCAGTTACATACACAACCACAGATGCTACTTTTAATAATAGTTCAGATAGTGACTATTTTGGAACAGTTGCAGCTGGAGACGATTTACCATACATACCAAACTCAGCTTGGTCGCTAGTTGCCGGTTTTGTAAAGGACAATGGTCTTAGTGGAAACTTAAGAGTTATAGACGTTGGTGGTTCATGCTCAATAGCTGCTTGTGGCACCTATAATAAAATCGATGCTCATAGAATTGTTGATCTTAATTTAAGAAAAGCATTAAATGAGTCAATGGATTTATATGCAACTTTAGAAAATGTTATGGACAATGAAGATGTTATATCAAGAGCTCCTTCTGAAGGTGCAAGATCGCAAAAACCAAGAACAATGAAAGTTGGTTTTTCATATAACTTCTAATAAAAGTTAATAGAGGATAAGAAAAGAGCTACCTCTTTGAAGTAGCTCTTTTTTTTTAGTTCAAAATTATAATAAGGTGTGCAAGTTAATAATGAATAAAGTACAATTATTGACTCAATTTATGGGGCTATAGCTCAGCTGGGAGAGCACCTGCTTTGCAAGCAGGGGGTCCGCGGTTCGATCCCGCGTAGCTCCACCATTTTCTTCTTAATTCATTTATTAACTTTTATAACCATAGTTAAAAACTAACCTTAAAGAAATCATCCTCTTGACATAATCCGTAGCCATTGCTACATTTGCTGAATGAAAGACTATTTAAAATATGATGATATAAAAATTTTTAAATATGAAAATCTTTATCTCGCAATAATATATACGATTGGACATATATTAGTTGCTATGACATGCAACAGAATAATTACTGGAGCATCTCTTGATATGGCAGCAGCAGATGCATTTGTAGAACCTATAATTAATGGATTTTGGTTCTATTTTCTTTTAGTTTATTTAAAAAAAACGTTTATAACTAAAATTGAATCAAGTAATTCAACGTTTATAAGTATTAATCAGATTGGATTTTTATTAGCATTTTTCTATACGATTGGTCATATTCTTATTGCCATGACTTGCAATAGGTTGCTAACAGGCGCGCCTTTAAATCTTGCAGCTATTGATGCTTTTATTGAGCCGTTAGTAAATGGTTTTTGGTTTTATCTATTATTTGAATATTTTAATAAATACAAACAGAAGAAGATATTAAGCGGCACTGGTAAGTTAAATAATATTTCTCCATCCAGCAGAGTTTCAAGACTCTCACCAATAAATAATAAAACATACACTGATCTTTAAAATAAAATCTATTTAGTTAATACAAAAAAGGGAAAGCGGTGAAAGACAAAATTAAAGCTCGCTCGGTTCCCTTTTCACAAACTCGTTCACGCCACGCTAGTGAAACCGCTGAAGATTATGTTGAAGCAGTCATGGAAATGATCGAGGAAAAAGGTGAGTGCAGGGTGCTAGACCTAGCAAGATATTTTAATGTTAGTCATGTCACTGTTTCTCGAATAGTTAAACGATTACAAGATGAAAAACTATTGTCTTCCAGGCCTTATAGGCCAGTAGCTCTAACTGCTAAGGGTTTTAAACTTGCAAAACAAGTAAAAGAGCGGCATGAAATTGTTTTAGCTTTCTTAATTGAGCTAGGTGTTGATAAAACCAATGCGCAAATTGACAGTGAGGGTATTGAGCATCATGTAGGTTCAAAGACACTAGCTGCAATGAAAAAATTTTTAAAATAATTTAAAAATAACCCTACCGATAACTGCATCTAGATCATGTGTCATTTCATATACTGGGGAATGATATGATTTATTGTCTCCTGATATTTTTAATAAATTTCCAGATATAGATTGAACTCTTTTTACTACTTTTCCAAGTTCATTAGTTTCTATGACAATAACATCATTTACATTTACATTTTTTGTTTTTAAACAAACAACATAATCATTTGGCTTATAAGCAGGGAGCATGCTGACTCCTGCAATCTTAAAGACTCTTACCAGATTACAATACCGGTACTACTATCTCTAAATTTGGAGCATAAGGTGAAATTTTCTTTTCAGTCTTAACCTCTTTTGTTGCCCAAAACATTTCAGCAAAATCATTTATCTTAGCTAGCATACTTAAGCCATCTTCTCTATGAAGGCCTTGCTTACATTTTGACCCATCCATCATAATTCCATGCACCAATTCATGCACTCCTGGATATTGTTCTATTTGAGGAGCTTTAAAGTAATCACCCCAAATTATTGTTATTTCATTTTTAGCAATTACAGCATGCTCTTCTTTCTGTTGAACTAAACGTGTAAATTTAGCTAAATCATCTTTAGAAGATACAGCTTCCGGCATTTCATTTATTAAATCAATAAACCTAATAACACTTAATACTGCATATTGAGCTGCACCAGGATCATATACTCCACAAGGTATATCACAATGCGCACTTACTTTTTCTATCTTAAACATTTTATTTCTCCTTAACTGAAATTAATTTCCATGAAAAATATCTTGGCAACACTAAGAGAATTACAAGAGTTAATGCAATACCCGCAATAGATTCACCATGAATATGGAGGCTTGAAATTCCTTCTCCATGAGCGCTTAAATTAAATGACGCGACTGAACAAAATAGTAAAGATGTTAGTTTTTTCATGTTATTTTCCTATATTTTAGTTGTAAAATAATTATCAGTTAGTTTATATTTATTAGCAATAAAGTTTTAGTATAATTTACATAGAAATACTATTTTATTTTATTGTAAAATCATACTAGTTATTTTTTTCATCATCAGTTTTGAATAGGAGCAAAATTCATATGAGTAACGATACAAGTGGTAAATGTCCAGTAATGCATGGAAGCTTAACAAGCAATAGTGCAAGAGGAACCTCAAATAGAGATTGGTGGCCCAATCAATTAAATCTCAACATACTGCATCAACATGATACTAAATCAGACCCTATGGATGATGGTTTTGATTATAGAGAAGAATTTAAGAAGATAGATTACGAAGCTCTAAAAAAAGATCTTAATGATCTTATGACTGATTCTCAGGATTGGTGGCCTGCAGATTATGGTCACTATGGACCTTTCTTCATAAGGATGACATGGCATGCTGCTGGTACATATAGAAGTACAGATGGCAGAGGTGGAGGCGGTACAGGAGCGCAACGTTTCGCACCTTTAAATAGTTGGCCAGATAATGGAAACTTAGATAAAGCTAGAAGACTTTTATGGCCAATAAAGCAAAAATATGGCAAACAAATCAGTTGGGCTGACCTGCTAATTTTAGCTGGAAATGTAGCTATTGAATCTATGGGAGGAACTACTTTTGGATTTAGTGGTGGACGTCCTGATATATGGGCTCCAGAAGAAGATATCGATTGGGGAGCAGAACGAGAATGGTTAGCAAATGAAAGATATAGCGGTGAAAGAGATTTAGCTAATCCTCTTGGCGCTGTTCAGATGGGTTTAATATATGTAAATCCACAAGGGCCAGACGGTAAGCCTGATCCATTAGCCAGTGCAATAGATGTCCGTGAAACTTTTGGGCGAATGGCGATGAATGATGAAGAAACAGTAGCATTAGTAGCTGGAGGTCATACTTTTGGTAAGGGTCATGGCGCTGGACCAGAAGAAAGTGTAAATACTGAACCAGAAGGGGCCCCAATTGAAAATATGGGCTTTGGATGGAGTAGTTCATATGCCTCAGGTAAAGGAAGTGACACCATTACAAGTGGATTTGAAGGCGCATGGACAGCAAACCCAACACAATGGGATAACGGATATTTTGATTTATTATTTGGTTATGAGTGGGAACTTGTTGAGACTCCTGCAGGGGCTTATGTGTGGCATGCAGTTGATCCTAAAGACGAAGATCTAGCACCAGATGCTGAAGATGCTTCTAAAAAAGTACCTACAATGATGACAACAGCAGATATATCTTTAAGAGAAGATCCAATATATAAAAAGATTTCAAAAAGGTTCCATGAGAATCCTGATGAATTCGCAGATGCATTTGCAAGAGCATGGTTTAAATTATTGCATAGAGACATGGGTCCCAAAACACGCTATATGGGTCCAGAAGTACCTGAAGAAGAATTAATTTGGCAAGATCCTGTTCCTGCAGGTAATGCTGATTATGATGTTGAAGCAGTGAAAGCAAAAATTTCTAATAGCGATTTAAGCATTCAAGATATGGTTGAAACAGCATGGGCCAGCGCTTCAACGTACAGAGGTTCTGATATGCGTGGTGGAGCTAATGGTTCACGCATAAGACTTGCACCCCAAAAAGATTGGGAGGTTAATAAACCTCAAATACTTCAAAATGTACTTGATGTTTATGAGGCTATTGCAGCTGAATTTAACATATCAGTTGCTGATGTAATTGTTTTAGCAGGAAATGTGGGTATTGAGAAAGCTTCAGGAGTTAATGTTCCTTTTACTTCGGGAAGAGGGGACGCATCGCAAGACCAAACAGACATTGAATCTTTTGCTGTGCTCGAACCTATGTCTGATGCTTTCAGAAATTTCCATAAATCTGGTATTGATATACCTGCTGAAGAAATTATGCTTGATAAAGCTCAGCTTCTTGGATTAACAGCCCCAGAGATGACAGTTCTATTAGGTGGGATGAGATCTTTAGGCATTAGTTCATCTAGTTATGGAATTTTTACAAATGATCAAGATAAATTATCTAATGATTATTTTAAAACTTTATTGGATATGTCTGTCCAATGGAAACCTAATGGGACAGGTAATTCATTTGAAGCTTCTGATAGATCTTCTGGTGATGTAGTTAGAAGTGCAACTAGAGCTGATTTAGTTTTTGGTTCTAATTCTCAACTTAGAGCTATTTGTGAAGTCTATGCAAGTGATGATGCAAATGAAAAGTTCACCTCTGATTTTATTTCAGCATGGAATAAAGTTATGAATAATGATCTTTTCTAGATTTATCAAGATTTTTCTATAAATAAAACCCTTTTTTTACTAAAAAGGGTTGTCTTATTAAATGAGAATGATTATCATTTACACGCTCGTAGGTTATTATATTTAAGGTGTTGAGTTTCCCTTATCTACATAGAACCTTAAAAGTGTGTTTTGATTGTCTCCTATAAGAAATCAAAATAAAGTTTCTCTAAAAATATAACCTGCGAGCACTTTTTTACCTAACTAAAACCATCTCATCAATTAGCCTTGTATCTTTTTCGTAGACTTCAAGCGTCCATAATAGATATCTTGAATCTACATGAATAGTTCTTGTTTGCGGAATAAATTTATAATCAGAAATTATTGTTTCAAGCATTCCATCAAATGCTAGGCCCACAAATTCACCTCGAGTATTTAAAGTTGAGGATCCTGAATTACCATTTGTTATATCTAAGTTAGATATGTAATTTACTGGAACACTGCCAATCTCATTAAATTTATAACTACCATACTCTTTATCACTTATTAATTTTAACTGTTTAACATCAACCTCAAATGGGCTAACACCTGTGTTTTTCTGGCTTATGCCTTCAAGTGTTGTAAATGGTTTGTAATAAACCCCATCATTTAATTCAACCCCCATTACATTTCCAAAAGTAACTCTTAGTGTTCCATTTGCGTCAGGATATATATCCTTATTTAAAGACTTATAAAATTTTCTTAATGATTTTATAAATATGGACTTATTTTTTTGCTGCAGGCTAGAACGTGCTTTATTTTTCTTTTCACGTTCCATTCCTTCCTCAAAAACTTCTCTAACAAAAACAATAAATGGATCGGATGATTTATTTAAGTCATCAAGAGAAGCATCTAATAACTTAATTCTCTTGTTTGTATCTAATAGACCTGAAGGATAAGCATACATTTCATCTACTACAGAAACAGTATTTTCATATGGCGCATCTAACTCTAAAAGTCTACTGTATGATTTTCGTCTATCTTTACTATCAACATCTCTATATCTATTGAGTCTATATAAAAAGATACCTTTATCTACTTCTGCATCAAATCTATATTCCATACTTCTCATTCTATTAACCAATCTTTCATAATCTCTTTCTTGATATCCTGGCTCTCTAGCGCTATTTGGCTTTGTTTTTTCATATGCATGTCTATATAAAGTTGAAGCTGTTCCAATAAGGGTAGAGCCCCCATAATACATATTATTAAGACTCTCACTATTTACTTCATTGGTAATTTCGAGCAGATTATCGATTGCATCTTTTTCAGCAGAAGTACCGCTAGCTTCAATAAACTCAAGGAAACTATTCCAATTTTGCCTTTCCTGCTTTAACAGATTAAAGTTTTTTGCTCCTTCAATTTGACCAGATATTTTTTTATAGTAATTCTCATATCCACTTATGCTGCCTCTATATTTAAGTGCTTTTGCCTCATCATTTTCTGTTAGACTTCGCATCACCTCTATACCTGATTTTAAGAATTCTACATAATTTTCAAATCCGAATTGAACATCAAATCTAATCTCTGGGTAAGTGAGCAGTCTATTAGTTCGACCAGGATATCCAGCAATCATGACAAAATCATTTTCCTTAACACCTTTTTTAGATATTTTTAAGAAATTTTCAGATTGATATGGAACATTATCCTTAGAATATTCTTTACTATTATTATCAGGACTAACATATGCTCTTAGAAGAGCAAAATCACCAGTATGACGAGGATACATCCAGTTATCTATTTCCCCACCATATTCGCCGATTGATTGAGGCGGGGCATATACCAACCTTACATCTTTAATAATTAACTTTTTAATTAATTGATAGGTTTCGCCACTATAAAAACCTCTAACTTCACATTGAAATTCTTCACTAGTTTCACAATTTTTAATTAAATTTTTTCGGTTTGTTTGAATAATCTGATATCTATCATTTTCAGACTGAGAATCATTAGTACCTTTTAAGACTTCATTTGTTACATTGGTGCTTTCTTGGGTTATATAAACTCTAGCTCCAGGTGCAGATGGAGCTTCTTCACTTAAACTTTTTGCTAAGAATCCTGTTTTAAATAAATCTTTTTCCATTCTCTTTGCATTAAATTGCAAATATGAACCTTCAATACAATGATAATTTGTAGCTATAAGGCCTGAATTAGAAATAAAGGCCGCCGAACAACCACCTAAACTAACAATGGCATTTAAAGGATGCTCAAAAAGATTACTAAATTTTTTAATATTACCTTTAAAGCCCGCAGCTCTAATATCTTTTTCGATATTTGGAAGTTGAGAGGGTTCCCACATACCTTCATCTGCAACAATAAAATTAATAGGAGTTAGTAGTAAGATAAAAAATAAAAATCTATTCATAGAGTCACCTTAAATAATAGTTGAAGTATATTATATCCATCTTTTATATAAATAAAGCATCATAATCTAGTCTATAATCGCTCATTATGGATAGAGAACTTTGGACAACTATTAAAAATGAGATAGAACTTCGCATCGATGCTGAGCCGAGTCTTGAGCCATTCTTAGATTCTTTGATTTCTTCACAAACAGATCTTTTAGCAGCTGTAGCATCCATACTATCTTCAAAACTTCACTCAGATGCACTCTCAGCTATCGATATTAAGACCTTTATATTAGAAGCTTATAGAGATTGCGATCAAGTTGAACCTGCTTTAGAGCAAGACTTAATTTTTTTTAAAGCAAATGATCCAGCATGTGATTACCTTTCGACCCCTTTACTCTTTTATAAAGGATTTTTAGGCCTAGCTACTTATAGAGCTGCAAATTGTTTGTGGAAAAATGATAGACATACAATGGCACTATTTCTTCAAAATAGAGCCTCGGAAGTATTTGGAGTAGATATTCATCCTGCTGCAAATATAGCTGGAGCTGTAATGATGGATCATGCTACAGGTATCGTCATAGGACAGACATGCAATATTGAATCAGAAGTATCAATATTCCAAGGTGTAACTTTAGGAGGAACAGGCAATGAATCAGGTAAAAGACATCCTGATGTAAAAAAAGGTGCAACGATCTACGCATCGAGCACTATATTAGGAAATATTGAGATTGGTGCTGGTTCTACAATTGCAGCAGGAAGCTTGGTTTTAAAAGATGTAAAGTCTGGAATTACTGTTGCTGGAATTCCAGCAAAAGAATTAACAAAACCTAGTTGATAGATTCTTTGAGACTATATCTCTGTATAGGTATACCAATTGCAATATATAAGGTATTTATAAACCCATATCCAATAAGAAATTGTGATGCCATAAGAGAACTATTTACAACGCTATCTGAAAATATAAATAAAATTAAAGCTATTGAAAAAAATAATTGAATATTAAAACTATTTTCTTTATTTTGAAGAATTAAAGAGATAATAAGGACTGTGAGGACAAAGATTAATCCAAATATTGCTGTTTCTTGATAAGTTTGACTTGCCACGGTAACGGTTACTAATGCTGCAAATACTACTATTGCAAAGATCTGAAAAATTCCAAATATGGACTGTTCTCTGTTAAGAGGCGGACTAAATTTTTCTGCAAATTTTGCAGGATCAGGATCAGGATTATTTTCTAATACATCATCAGGTCGCCAACTCGTTGGCCCATACCAGATTTTTAACTTATTACTTAGTTTTTTCGTGTTAATAGTATCTTGAATCATTTGGTAAAAAACTTGAAAATTTGCCCAAATAGGATTCCAGCTGTTTAAAGGTTTTACTGTGCCATAAATAGGTTTAATATCTGATCTTTGTGGAATATAGGTACCAAACATCCTATCCCATATAATAAATACACCACCATAATTAGCATCAATATATTCAGCATTTTTAGCATGATGAACACCGTGGTTCATTGGAGTAATAAATATTTTTTCTAATATACCAAGATGGCCAATATGTTTTGTATGAACCCAAAATTGGTAAACTAAATTAATACCAGCAACAGTAACAAAAACTTCACCAGGCACCCCAACCATTATCATAGGAATATAAAAAACCCATTTCCATAACCAACCAGTGCTTGTCTGTCTTAAGGCTGTAGATAGATTAAATTCTTCTCCATGATGATGAACGCTATGTGTTGCCCATAAAACCTTTATCTCATGATGCATCCTGTGCATCCAATAGTAAGATAAATCATAAAGAATAAAACCGACCACCCAGGTTATAGGGCTATCTAATGGTAATAATTTTAAGTTTAAGTATGAACCTACATATACAAATGCAGCTCCTTGAAGACCAATACCCAACAGAGGTGGGAATCTGCTCATTAATCCCAAACCTAAACTAGTAAAAGTATCACTAAGCTTATAATTATTTTTACCTACTTTAAGACCATACAAATATTCAATTACAACAAGTAACAGAAATACAGGCACTGCTATAGTAATAATTATTGATTTGTCAGTTATGATCATTTTAATTTTCCGTGGGATATTATAATTGAAATAGCCTCTATTTTTCTATAGATGCCATAACACCAATAGCATTTCCAAAAGATCTATTGTCTGCATAAATACCCTCTACACCTGCTAGTTTTAATCTTTCATCGATACCATTCTTCACTTCACTTAACATACTAGTTCTTCCAAGAAAATATGCTTTATTAGCTCCTATCAACAGCGCATTAAGATAAGCCACAGTTCCTATTACTTCACCAATCATATTGCATAAAGCAGCTGATAAGTTATCTTGTGATTTATCAACTAAAATTTTAGATTTACCAAAATTTGAAGCAGTTATTTGAGCATTAAGTTTTCCAATTTCATTCACAGCTTCACCAATCATTACATCCAATCCAGATCTATCTCCATTCTGTGCATATTTATTAAGAATAATTCCACTAGGCTCATTCATTATGATATTTCCAAGCCCTTCAAGCATTCCGCCTCCAACTGAAATACCTCCTAGATGATCAGATCCACCTTGATGAAGATGCACGCAAGCTGTTCCAGTTCCAGCACTTACAACAAGTGCTGAATCTTCCTGGATGTTATATAAAGTTTTAGCACCTTTTCCAATTGCATTGATTTCATTAACTTTGATTATAGGAATATTGTTAATTTTATCTGGTAAATTTGCAGACTTTCCTCCAGTTACACCAATACATGTAATATCTTGAGAAGCAATATTAAAATCTTTTAATATTTGTATTACCTTATCCTCAGAAAGACTAAAGTCACCATTTTTTTTATCAAAAGGAGAAGTTAGCGTTAAATACTCTGTTGTATCACTCTGAATGATCAAATCAGTATTTGTAATACCAAAATCGAAAGCTATATACATTTCATTTACTTCTAATTTTTAAAGCGAGGAGTCTATTATATTGTTCGGCCAAGTCATTGGAACCTGTTGTTGAGGATTAAATACTTTTGGCCCTAAGGCTGGGAAAGCCTTAGAAGCTTTTGCAATATCATCTTCATTTAAGAATTTGCTTGGAGTAAGTTTAAACACATCAAGTCCTCTAGTTATTTCAGTTCCATATATATAACCATTATAAAAATATGCTGACCAATAACCACCAGTTATTAGTGTATCTTTCATGATTGGCCCACGATCAAAATATGCAATTTCCTTTGGATTAGCTGAGTCTGTGAAATCCATTACAGATATACCTCCTTGATACCAAGCTTGAACAAATATATCTCTTCCAGGTACTGGTATTATTGATCCATTGTGCGCAACGCAATTTTCTGTCTCCAATTGAGGAGCGGGCATTTTATAATGACTTCTAAATTCAAGCTTATTATCAACAATATCATAAATAGCGTCAGCACCCCAATCTAATGGATCCCAAGCGCGGCATCTAGCTCTACCTCCGCCACCCCATTCGTCAGTAAAAATAACTTTAGTTCCATCATTATTAAATGTTGCAGAGTGCCAATATGCAAAACCAATATCAGTAACAACATCTAATCTTTTTGGATTATATGGATCTGTAATATCAAATAAGATACCATTTCCAGAACAAGCACCTGCTGCTAAATTAGCTGAAGGAAAAACAGTTATATCATGACATTGATCAGTTCTTTTAGTATCTTGGGTATCGTCACCATGATCGCCACCAACCCATAGGCCACCTAGAGCTCCGGTATCTGGATCAGCAAAAACAGCTGGACTGCTAACAATTCTTGATTTTGAAGGATCTTCTATTGGTATTTCAATTATATCTATTCTAAATAAAGCTGTTCTTTCATCGCCTGGAATACTCCCAATACATCCTTCCATTTCCTCTTCATCTCTTACTCTCCCTGTACCAGAGTTATAGACAACAATTTTTCCCTCATCAATTGAAGTCGACACTACCGAATGGGTATGAGATCCTCTGCATGTTTGAACAACTCCAACTTGTTTAGGGTTTGTTAAATCTGAAATATCAAATATTCGAATACCTCTAAATCTTTCTGGACTAGCATCTCTTCCAACTCCCTCAAGCCCACAATCAATTCGGCTTCTGATTTGTTCAACAGACATAATTAAAATATCACCCACAATAGATACATCGCCTTGACCGCCTGGACATACTACTGAAGAAATAAGCATAGGCACTCCGCCTGCTTGAATTTTATACATATTAAAACCGTGATAACTGCCTGCTACTAGCAAATCTTCCCTAAATGCCATATCAGTGTTAGAAAAACTTAAAATAGGGGAGCGGAGTGACCTTGATTTTTCTTCGGTCGTTTTAATTTTATCTTTATCATCTTCGTTCAAATCTTTCTTCCCTTTTGCAGCAGGATTATCTGGATCAAAAAATCCAACTGGTTTCTTTAATGATGTTATTAATTCCATATTTAATATGGCCTCATCAGCAAAATATAATCCTGCAGTTAAACCAGATCTTGGGTCATCTGAAAGATTAACTGCAATGATATTCATTCTTTCAATCTCTACACTTTGATCATTAATTAAATCAGAAACAAATTCATTAAAAATAGGATCATTGGCTGATCCGGGATATTTTTTGAGTTCCTTTACCATCTCTATAGCTCCATCATGATGTTTTATCATGAGTTGGAGGAATAATCTGTCAAAGTCAGTACTATCTGATTTTCTTAGATTATCTAAGTCTTTTGGAGAAGCCATTCCAACCATATGCATATGCATATGATGTTTTTCTGATTTATTTATTAAAGCAATGTCTCTTTGAGCTAACCAATTCTCCATAAAGTTAATCTCATCTTCTTGAGATACATCTATCCTTTTTGCAAGATCCAATATAGTTTTATTATTAGTTCTTCTTGATGCAAAACTTGACATTAATATAGCTTGTTCATGATGAACGATCATGCCTTGAAGAAATTTTATATCTGCCTCAACATAGGAGGTGCCAGCTATATTTGAAGCTAATTCTGGAGCTAACTTTTTGGATACTTCGCCAGGAGCTCCAGGTTGAATTATTGGAGCATTATTATCGGTGCTATCTGTTAATAAATCATTTGATATAAAAATTAAGAAAAAAATAGCAACTAGATTTAAAGATTTTCTATGCATGCTTAATTAATCCTTATCATTTTTAATTTCTTCAGCTTCTCCTTCAATTATTGTTGGCCTGCCTTGAGGCTTTTTTTGACGCCTACCAAAACGATTAATTCTATTGTCACGATTCATTTGTTTTTTTGAAGCTTTGATCTTTCCTAAATTACTTAAAAGAAATAATGAACCAACTATAATCAAGACCCAAAAAAATGTGTTCATTTTATCTTCTGCTATTTAATTTTATTAATAATCTTAAAATTTCTAAATATAACCATATAAGAGTAACCATTAAAGAGAAGGCTCCATACCACTCCATATATTTTGGTAAGCCTTGTTCAGCACCTTCTTCAATAAAATCAAAATCAAGCACTAAATTCAATGCTGCAATTGCAACTACAAATAATGAGAAGCCAATTCCAAATAAACCATTAGAATGAATAAAACCTATTGGAGACCCAAACAAAGACATTACAAAGCTTACTATGTATAAAATACATATACCGCCGGTAGCTGAAAAAATCATCAATCTAAAATTTTCAGTAGGCTTTACGAGACCGCTTTTATATAAAAATAACAAACTGGCAGTTATTCCAAATGTTAAACCTAATGCTTGAATAACAATACCGGGAAATTGAAAATTAGCTAGCATACTAATACCACCCAAACCGATACCTTGAGCAAGAGCATACAATGGTGCTGTAGTTCCTGATTTACTAGGATTCCTAAATATAGTTACTAATGCCAGAATAAACCCAATAATAAAACCAGGAATCATTAATTGCGGCATATTCCATCCAATAGCAGCCCCACCAAAACATAAAGCAAGCAGGATGCTTGTTTTATTTACAGCTCCATCTAATGTCATTCTTTCTGCTAAGGGAATTGACTCAGTTGTATTTGAAAAATTTCTTGAAAAAGCAGGATTGCCTGATCTTCCGAATGTATTTAGTGCCGAATGTTTTGACATACAAATCTCCTATTTTCTATATATTAAATATCTATGGGCTTTTTAACAAATTAAAAGCCTACTATAAGCCTTCAATCCAATTACTGACCAATTCAATAGCCTCTTTATGCTCTAAAGCTCTTCCAGATTCTGGCATCATAATACCTGGATCTAAAGATTCCATTCTATAAAGTAAGATAGATTCTTTAGGTTTACCAGGAACAATAGAGTATTTAAGATTATTGCTTGCTCTTCCGGTAGCGATAGGTTTTTTATAATAACCTAAATGCAACTCTCTATTTTCATGAAAATCAAGATATAGTCCTGTTGTATCAGCTGAGCCACCATCAATATGACAATGGCCACAATTAATATCCAAATATGCTCTAGCTCTATCATTTACTGAGGCTAGCATGTCATTCCAGTCAGCCATAGTTGTAAATTCAAAATCATTTTTGATCCAACCTTCTTGATGCCATCGCATCAATTGATTCATTGAGCCTTCTTGATAGGCTATTGATTTATTTAAGTTTCTGGGTTTTGGCCCTATAGGCTCAATAACCTTTTTAGATTGATGGCACTCTTTACATTGATTGATATTAGGAACCCTATACCTCACATTTTGTAGATCACCATAACTATTAACAAATTGTGTAGAAATAGTTTTTCCAGCAATGCTTAAAAGAGCATCAGTCTGTTCAGCATTCCAAACATAACTAACATTTTTCCATCGACTATCTTTTTTTATTAAAAGCCTTGTCTCAAGAAGCTGTGAATCAAGATTAGAACTTTCATGGTTATTTAAATAAGCAAAAGTTTTAATTAATACCGTACCATCAGGAAAATCAAAAACTTTATTTGGCCTATGTTCGGCTATTTGGTTGTTTGGCAAATATATAAATCTTAATTTATCAGCATAATCAGAAAATAAAGGAGTTATTAATTCATATGGCAAAACTCCTTTAGAAGGATCTTGTGTTGTCATATTTTTGAAGAAACCATAGTCGGAAAGCTTTGGTGCTACTTTATCGTTTAAAATAATTGAATTATTTACTGAGGCTTCAATTTGTAAAAAACTTATTGAGCTTAAGAAAAAAACTAAGAAAAAATATCTAGAGGGATTCACTTAGTTGCACTTTTGGAAGTGGATTTATCTCACCAACATATTTTTGATAATCTCTTTCAACAGGCTCAAAGAAGGGCAGCATATACCTTATTGGCCTTAATGCTAGAAAAGATGCATCACCGTTATTACCTAAAACAATCTTATCTTCATCAGGTTGACCAAAGATCATTTGTTGAAGAGGCAGAATGCCATCCCAAAAAATATCCGGCATATCACCTTCAGAAACATCGAATAAGATCTTAGCTAATTCACCTGTTTCTAAATCAGGGTTATATCCTGATTTTCCGAATCTATTTCCATGAATTTGAATTGCACGTGGGTGAGGGTAGTAGTCATCATCATCTGTTTCATATCCATAGGTAACAACAGCAATGTTTACCGTTTCATTATCACCAATATCATTATCAAATATTTCTACAAATGAATTTGCTTGGATAATAATTCCAGTACCTCTTGGAACTTCTCCAACAATATTGCCTTCTGGTGCAAAATTATCAGTATTATTATTTATAGATTTATTTCTGAAGACTCTCACATGATGCCCACCTTGTTGAGGTATATCAGGAAGATCAAATACTAAAATACCACCAGTGTTATTCTCAGCATGATTATCAAATACGTCAGCATAGTAAGAGTTTTCTATTTCAATTCCTGCAACATTAAATTCAGCTCTTGAATTTTTAACTATAATATTTTGTGATTGACCAACATAAATACCAGCGTCTGATGCTCCAATAGCAACACAAGAATCAATAAGGACATTTTTGGATTCTACTGGGTATAGTCCATAAGCTCCATTATCTGTACTAACTCCACCAGTCCACTCTGTTCTAACTCTTATAAAGCTTATCCCATCAACACCTTTAACTTTTATAGCATCGCCTTTTGCATCCTCTATAGCAAAATCCTGCAAAATTACATTATTGGATGTGACTGATAGGCCTTGAGCGCCAGATTGTTGATTTTTAAAGGATAAGACAGTTTGATCCATACCTTCGCCTTCAAGCCTTATGCTTTCAACGTCTATAGATAAGCTATCTTCTAACTCATATGTGCCACTAGTTAATCTAATAATATCACCAGGCTCAGCAAGAATAAGAGCTTCCTGGATAGCAGAATATGAATCGTCAGATGGACTAATAACAGTAATAGCTCCATAGGAGTTAATACTGAAGAGAAGACTAAATAATATTAATTTAGATTGCTTCAGGTATTTCGTTAAAATCTTCAAGAGGTTTCTCAAGTTCTACCCAGTCAACTTCAAAGTCATCTGGAGCATGCTCATATTCTAGTAAACCTAAAGCTTCAAACTTTGGCCTAACAGAGTCTGTTAATAAACCAATTCTTGATAAGTTTGGTATAACCCTTGAGAATAAGAAATTTCTAAAAGTTGCATTTGCTGTAGTGCTAAGTGAGAATTCTCTAGCTTCTTCTTCAGACATTTTAAGATATTTCTGCATAGCTTTAGTATTAATTAGTCGCTCCCTTGAAATAACACAGGCTTCATATGCAAATTCAGCTCTTTCTTCGATTTCCTCAGGACTTAAAGTTTTAATAAAGTCTTCTAAGTAGTTAATTCCAAATGTGACATGTCTTGCCTCATCTCTGACAACATAATGAAGTAATTGTTTTAATAGAGGGTCTTTAGAAAGCATTTTTAACATTTGGAAAGCTGCCAAAGCTAAACCTTCTATAATAATTTGCATGCCTATAAATTTAAGATCCCATCTTTCATCAGTAAGGATTTTATCTAACAAAGCTTTCAGATTTGGATTAATAGGGTAATGAATGCCTATCTTCTCTTGAAGATATCTATTAAAAACCTCAACATGTCTTGCTTCGTCAAAAGTTTGAGAAGCTGCATAAAGTTTTGCATTATATGTTGGTGCACATGAGACTAGCTGCGACGCAACCAATAAAGCACCTTGTTCGCCATGAAGAAACTGGCTTAATAGTTCTGCATTATCATGTCTATCAAATTCAATTTTTTCTTCTTCACTGAGATTTTCATAAGCTTCCAAAGTTTCATGCGGAAGTTCTTCATCAGCTTCAGTTAATCTTTCATCAGCTGGATGAGTATAATCCCAATTTAAATCAATAGAACCATTCCAATTTAACTCTTTTCCAAGTTCATATAATCTCTTAATTCTATTATCTGCAACTGTATAATCCCAGTTATAAGCTCCTGTAAGCGGTGTTTTAAAAATTTCTGCAACATCCTCAACATCTTTCTTTGATAAATCCATTTCTTCATCAAAATATAATAAATCTTTTGGCGGCCCATCAGTTTTTGTTATCTTCATATCCCTTATCCTTGTTATCAATAATTACATAGAAAACTGTAATAATTAACTCTCTATTCTATAGGAATTATTGATTTTTAAAAAGCTCAGTTAGCTCATTGAGCAAAACTTCACCTAATTCTTCAGCCCTATTAATTGTTATAGCTCTTTTATAATATTTTGACACATCATGCCCAATACCTATTGCCAAAAGCTCAATATTATTTTCGCTCTCTATAGAATCAATAATAGTACGCAAATGGTCATCTAAAAATAAACTATGATTATTAGAAAGTGTTGAGTCATCAACAGGAGCTCCATCAGATATGACTATAAGTATTTTTCTTTCTTCGGGTCTTTTGATAAGCCTTTGAAAACTCCAAGAAAGAGCTTCTCCATCAATATTTTCTTTTAATAAACCCTCTCGCAACATAACTCCAAAATCTTTTCTTGATCTTCTCCAGGAATTATCAGCATTTTTAAAAACAATATGACGTATGTCATTTAATCTGCCTGGGTTTAATGGACTGCCTTTAGATTGCCACAGTGTTTTTGAATCTCCACCTTTCCAATTCTTTGTTGTAAATCCAAGCACCTCTGTTTTAATAGAGCATCTTTCTAAAGTACTGCCTATTAAATCTGTACATATAGCAGCTAAGCTTATTGATCTACCTCTCATTGATCCAGAGTTATCTATCAAAAGACTTACCACAGTATCTTTAAATTCTTTTTTACTTTCTTCTTTAAAACTAAGAGGAGTTCCTGGTTCAGTAACAACTCTACTCAATCTTGCGGTATCAAGAAGCCCTTCTTCTAGATTAAAATTCCAGCTAGTATTCTGCTTTGATAGGAGTAATCTTTGAAGCCTATTGGCTAATTTACCAATAGTAGTTAAATGAGGTTTAATTAGATGATCTAGTTGATTTCTTAGCCTTAAAGCTTCTTCTCTTGTTGTCAGATCCTTAGCTTCAATAACCTCATCAAATTGTGTGGTAAAAATAGAATATGGAATTTGAGTTTTTTCATGAACCAAATCTTTATAAGCTCCAGAAAGCTCTATTTCTTCTTCAATAGACTTATCATCAATACTTACCGAAGCTTCTTGAAGGAGATCATCATCAATTTCTTCAGCTGGATCTTGAGATTCAGAAACATTTTCAGATTCAATCTCCATACCAGTTTCTGTTAATTCAGCATCATTTTGCTCCATCGATCCTGGAGATTCTTCATCATTATCATCCATAGCATCATTAGAATGTTCTTTGAGAAGATTCAATTGACGAAGAAGATTCAATGACTCTTTTTCAAAAGTACTCTGATTTTCAAGGCTCTTTATAAAATTTTCTTGGAGTACTTTATTATCTTCTGGTAAAAAAAGATTCTTAAAATTAATAATTATTTTTTTCGCATCTCCAGAAAACCTATAACCATTGATATGTTTAAGCCAAAGATTTGCTGCAAAAGGGAGCTGGCTTTGTATTTTTTCATTTATCAACTCTGAACTTTTTTGCTCTAAGTGGGAAGTAATATTTTTCTTTGCACCTTTGTATTTATTACCACCAATAATTTCTACTCTTGATAGTTCCAGTTCTTTAAATACCTCTCTAGCATCTTTAGTCAAAGGCAGATCTTCTAAATCTGTATGATAAAGATTCCAAAATGCCTGAAAATCACCTTCTCCTCTCCAAGCATCTATTTTTGCTGAAGAGCGAGGGGCTGAAACTAATGATATTTCTCCTATATTAGGTGATCTATTTGAAGGGGAATTTTTTGCAGTTAGTTCTCGTTTTTTTGATATAGCCTTTACAGACGAAATAGCTGCAATATGTAAGTTCTCTCTATCTTTTACCCAAGCCATAATTATTTTGTGTCTGGGCTGTAACTTTCCTCAAGATCTTCACCAAAACAGCGTTGATAATACTCAGCAATTATTGGCTTTTCAGTATCATCACATTTATTCAAAAAAGTCATTGAAAAGGATTTCTTGATATCTTGAAAAATTATCCAATTTTCTGCCCAAGATATTACAGTTCTTGGAGACATTAATGTTGAAATGTCACCGTTTGCAAAGCCCTCTCGAGTTAGATTTGCTAATTGAATCATCTCGGTTAAAAGTTTTTTATTTTTTGCAGACTTAAAACTTTTAATCTTTGAAGCTACAACATTAAACTCTTGTTTTTCTGATAAATAATTTAGCGTAGTTAATATATGCCATCTATCCATTTGACCTTGATTTATTTGTTGGGTTCCATGATATAACCCAGTGATATCACCAAGACCTACAGTATTTGTAGTTGCAAATAATCTAAAAGATGGATGAGGAGACAAAACTTTATTTTGGTCTAGCAGCGTTAATTTGCCTTCCACTTCCAAAATACGTTGAATAACAAACATAACATCAGGTCTTCCAGCATCATATTCATCAAAAACTAAAGCAACTGGATTTTGAATGGACCAAGGCAATAGACCTTCTTTAAAGTCAGTAACTTGTTTATTATCTTTAAGTTTTATTACATCTTTACCAAGTAAGTCTATCCGTGAAATATGGCTGTCCAGATTAATTCTTAGACAAGGCCAGTTTAATCTAGCTGCAATTTGCTCAATATGTGTTGATTTACCTGTTCCATGAAAACCTTGCACCATAACTCGCCGATTATGTTCAAAGCCTGCAAGAATAGCTCGACGATTATGTTCAAACCCAGCAAGAATAGCTAAAGTAGTTTCAGGATCAAAAATATATGATTTATCAATCTCAGGCACCCATTGAGTTTTATCTTTATATCCTGATACTGTTAAATCAGATGCAAATCCAAAAATATCTGCAACTTTTAATTTAACATCAGCTTTCTTTGGTAAGTCTATTTTTTGTTCTACTATCATATTTTTTTCTTATTTTGAGGTAGCTATCCTACCTTTTGAGGCAGCAAAGTTCTAGTTTTTTGTTAATCATTGTAAAATTAGCACTAATAAAAAAACTAATATTAAGCATGAATAAAAAATCCGATCAAAATACCCCACTTTTAGAAAGTAGATTAAATTTATTTAAGTTAAATAAGATTGATAGAGACATTTATACATGGACAGGGGAGAGTATTGGTTGGGCTAGAATATTTGGCGGCCAAGTTATGGCTCAGACCCTTATTGCTGCATATGAAACAATAAAAAAGGAGCATTTAGCTCACTCTTTCCATGGTTATTTTTTAAGACCTGGGTTGATGGATAAGCCTATCGTATTTGATGTTGACAGAATTCGAGATGGTAAAAGTTTCTCAACCAGAAGGGTGCGAGCTATACAAGATGGCGAAGCAATTTTTAATTCTTCCATATCTTTTCAAAAAAGAGAAAAAGGCTTAGAGCATCAGATAGATATGCCAGATGTGCCTGGCCCAGAAGGATTGCTAAATGAATTCCAGCATAAAAAAAATATTAGCCACAAGATTGATAAAAAATATTTGCCCATGTTTTTAAGGGAACGAGAAATTGAGATGAGACCTGTTGAAGATTACGATTTTTTAAATCCAAAAAAAGCACCGCCATATAAAAATACATGGATGAAACCTGATGGACAAATGCCAAAAGATGAAAGGATTCATCAAGCATTGCTCTTATATGCATCTGATATGGGCTTATTAGGTACTGCAAATAATCCACACGGCCTAAACTTTATGTCACCATTATTACAAAGCGCCAGCTTAGATCATGCAACTTGGTTTCACAGTGAATTAGATTTCAGTGATTGGCTTTTATATCATATTGATAGTCCTGTTTCAGGAAATGCTCGAGGCTTTTCTAGAGGATCTATTTATGATAAAAATGGGAAACTTGTTGCTTCATGCGTTCAAGAAGGTTTAATGCGGGTATGGGACAAGCCTAAACCAAAAAAGTAGATCTAAAGCTCTCTAATAGAGTCTGTAAGAAATTTAACTTTATCAGGATCAATGTCTGGTGTAATACCATGACCAAGATTAAAGATATAGCCAGGATAATTTTCAAATTTCTCTATCATCGTTTTAACTTCTTTATAAATTATTGAATTATCTTCTTTTAAGATCATAGGATTTAAGCTGCCTTGAATGGCAGTTTTATTTTTTAGAAGTTTTATTGAGCTATCAATTGATTCATCCCAGAATAAGCTTATACATTCTGGCTTGCAGTTAGTTAACTGTTTGATGCCACCCTGAGGCTGCCTAGCAAAAATTATTATTGGTATATTTTTAGTTATATCATCAGCCTTGAGTTGTTGTACAAGATCATTTATATATTTAAGTGAAAAAGATTCATATTCTTGTTTGTTTAAAAGGTTGGCCCATGAATCGAAAATCTGAATGGCATCAATACCTGCAATAACTTGTTCTTTTAAATATTCAAAACATGCATCAGTATATTTTTTTAACAATTGTTGAGTTTGTATGGAATTTTCAGAAATAAAACTTCTAGTAAAGGCAAAATCTTTTGAAGAGCTGCCTTCAAGTGAATAGGCAGCCAGAGTCCATGGACTTCCACAAAAACCTATTAAAGGAATGCTCGCTGGCAAAGCTCCTCTAATATTTTTTACACATTTATAAACATATGAAAGGTCACTTGGATTGAAAGATGGTAAGTTTTTTATAGCTTTTATATCTTTAATTGGCCTTGTAAAAACAGGGCCTTCTCCTTCTTTAAATTCCACACCTAAATTAAAAGCATCTGGAATGGTTAAAATATCTGAGAATAAGATGCTAGCATCAAGATCAAACCTTCTAATAGGTTGTAATGCTAGTTCACAACAAACCTCAGGATCTTTACACATATCAAGAAAATTTTTGAATCTTGATCTAATTTTTCTATACTCAGGCAGATATCTTCCAGCTTGACGCATATACCAAATAGGGGGAGTGGAGTTAGTTTCTTTATCTAGAGCTCTTAAAAATTTTGGTTGATCTATCATTAGGATACGAATTCTATAATGCTTTTAGCAGCTTCGCGACCTTCCCATATTGCGGTAACACCTAAGTCTGTTCCCCTTACCATATCTCCACCAGCAAATATTTTCTCATTAGAAGTCTGAAACTTATATTTTTGCTCTTCAGCTGCTAAAACCAAACCATTATTTTTAGTTGCTATATTAAAATCTTTAAACCAATCTGCAGGACTTGCTCTAAAGCCAAAAGCAACAATAACTGCATCAGCTTCTATAATAGCTTCAGAACCTGGAATTGGAACTGGGATTCTTCTGCCATTCTGATCAGCTTCGCCTAATTCAGTTCTTACAACTTTAATACCCTCAACTGATTTATTACCTAAAATTTCTATAGGCTGGATATTAAATTCAAACTCAACACCTTCCTCTTTAGCATTAATAACTTCTCTTTTGGAGCCTGGCATATTTTTTTCATCTCTTCTATAAAGACATCTAACAGATTTTGCTCCCTGCCTCAATGCTGTTCTATTACAATCCATTGCAGTATCTCCGCCACCTAGCACCACAACATTCTTACCTCTTAAATTAATATAATTATCATAGTTTTCACCAATTTTAAGCAGCTTGTTTGTATTAGAGATTAAATAATCTAATGCCTTATGAACATTAACAAGGCTTTCACCCTTGAAACCACCTTCAAGCGAAGTATAGGTTCCCATACCTAAAAATACAGCATCGTAATCTTGATAAAGCTCCTTAAATTGAATATCTTTACCAATTTCCTTACCTAAAAAGAACTCAACTCCCATACCTTCAAGTATATTTCTGCGCTTTTTAACAACTTTTTTTTCAAGCTTAAATTCTGGTATGCCAAATGTTAATAATCCTCCTATCTCTTCATGTTTATCATAAACATGACTCTTCACCCCAGATCTAGTTAAAACATCAGCACACGAAATGCCGGCTGGACCTGCTCCAATAATTGCAACTTTTTTATCTGTCCATGTTCTATATGTCATATCTGGCTGCCAACCCATTTCAAATGCCTTATCAGTGATATATTTTTCAGTAGAACCAATAGTTACTGCACCAAAACCATCATTTAAGGTGCAAGCACCTTCACATAATCTATCTTGAGGACAGACCCTTCCGCACATTTCTGGCAAACTATTTGTTTCATGACATAACTCAGCAGCCTCTATAATATTTCCTTCATTTACAAGCTTTAGCCAATCAGGGATATAATTATGAACAGGACACTTCCATTCACAATAGGGGTTACCACAATCTAAACACCTATGAGCTTGGTTTGATGCTTCAGTTTGGTTATATTCACCATATATCTCAACAAAACTTATTTTTCGCTCCTCAATACTCTTTTTTTGAGGATCAAATCTACTAACTTCAAGGAATTGGAAATCATTAGATAATTCTTCCTGATCAATATACTCACTTCTATTGCTTAATTCTTCTTTTAAGTTTCCAGGAACAGTTGTGCTTATATTAAATAATTCATCTCTCCAGATATAAAGTTCTTTTTCCGCTTCATCACGAGATGTAATAGGAGCAAAAGATTTCGTAATATATTTTTTATTTACTCTAATCTTTCCATAAAAAAATGGTGATCGAGGTTGAGTAAAAAGCATTAAACCTTTTGCTATTTTGTATTGTTTGTTTTTTTGAGTCATTTAAGTATGACACAGTATGACACTTTTATGCTAGAATCAACAAAAATCCCAATATTTAATTAAATGCCTGGACTATATAGAGATAATGATTTCAAAGATAACTGCGGTTTTGGTTTAATCACCAATCGTTATGGAGTTAAATCTCATGCAGTGATTACTAAGTCTATTAGTGCATTAAAAAGCATGACTCATAGAGGCGGGATAGGTGCTGATGGCAAAACTGGCGATGGTTGCGGACTCCTTTTTAACTTAGATCATGAGTTTTATAGAAATACTATTAAACTCGAGCAAAAAATAAATCTACCTTCACATTTTGCAATTACCCAATTATTTATACAAAAACCAATAAAAGAACTCCTACCAAAAATTAATAAAATCTTAAAAAATGAGAATTTACAATTAGAGGCTGTTCGTTTAGTCCCAGTAAATAAAAAAATATTAGGTTCTATCGCATCAGCATGCTTACCAGAAATATATCAGTTATTTATATCAGGCATTGAGAAAAGCCTAGATATAGATTTATTTGAATCTTCTCTATTGCAAGCGCGAAAGTTTATTGAAGAGATATATAACGATGACGAAATACTTTATGTATGCAGTATGTCAAGCCGCACTATTGTCTATAAAGGTTTAATGCTACCGGATGCTATTGATTTATTTTATAAAGATTTACAACAAAAAGATTTTACTGCTTCAATTTGCGTATTCCATCAAAGGTTTTCAACAAACACCAGTCCTAGATGGCACCTTGCTCAACCATTTAGATTATTAGCACATAATGGAGAAATTAATGCTATTCGTGGAAATAGAAATTGGGCTAAAGCCAGACAATCAATTCTTTCAACCCCCTTATTGCCTAAACTTAAGAAGTTTAAATATTTAGTTAATGAAAAGGGCTCAGATTCTTCATCATTAGATAATATGATTGAGATTTTAGTTCAGGGTGGAATAAATATATTTAAAACTATAAGAATGGTACTCCCTCCAGCCTGGCAAAATGGACAAATTCTTGATGCAGAAGTAAAAGCGTTCCATGAATACAACTCAATGCATATGGAGGCATGGGACGGACCAGCAGGGATAGTGATGACCGATGGAAGTTGGGCAATATGTGTGCTTGATAGAAATGGTTTAAGGCCTGCACGTTATCAAATAGATGAAGAAGGTTTGATAACAATTGCATCAGAAACCGGAGTTAATCCTACCAATGAGGATTTAATTATTAACAAAGGCAGAGTTAAACCTGGCGGCATTTTAGCTATAAATACTGAAACAGGCGAACTACATGATGAAAAGAGTATTGATGATCTTCTAAAATTACAAAACCCATATAGAGAGTGGTTAAGGAAGAATGCCATCTATGTTGAATCATCTTTGAATGAGTTTGAAGGCCCAGGCTTAAAGAAGATTCCACAAAATGATTTAAGTCTCGCCTCAAGACTGTATCTGTTATTTAAAGAAGAAAGAAGCTCAATCATAAAACCTCTAGCTGTTGATTCTCAAGAAGGCACTGGCTCAATGGGTGATGATACTGCGCTTGCAGTTATGTCTAAAATGCATAGACAGATATACGACTTTTTTAGGCAACAATTTGCCCAAGTAACAAATCCACCTATAGACTCGCTTCGAGAAAAAAG
>ERZ802819.321-NODE-321-length-32665-cov-9.28497_pt1 | contig 32665 bp, 35 predicted proteins | sample MGYA00345647_ERZ802819 | MGnify/ENA primary metagenome ERZ802819 (study PRJEB30503, sample SAMEA104212355) | marine metagenome | biome: Westerlies Biome; feature: [SRF] surface water layer (ENVO:00010504) within the epipelagic zone...; material: water...
ATGTGTTATAGTATCTTTCTTCATGTGTTGCATAAGTCACAATATACATATTTAATATAGTAAATTATTTTAAAAATAAGTTACTATATTCTAACTTAATTTGATATCTTTGATATGAAGGTGTACTCTATACTATCTTCAACCTATAAATCATCGACGGTTGGGAATATTTTAATATTATTTTCAATAGCGTAGTGTTTAGAAAATTTGTTCGAGACAACCTATCCATCCTTTTTATTCAACCCTTTCTTCAGTGGAAAAGATTGGTTCGGTTCACATTTTTTGTTTTTGACGGGTATCCAAGCTGGATTTTTTGGAGGTGGATACTTACATTTCCAAATGCATTTACATTTGCATTCAAACTTTTCCATGGTATAGTATTTTCGATAACATTCAAGTGGTTTCAAGAAGTCCATAATAAATGACATTAATACTAATCAATTTAATCATTTTTGGTTTAAATGAATACTATGGTAATGTATTCATAAAGATATGTTCGCACGAATATGTACATTATTCAACTTCTGGTTGTTCTTACACATTCCCGTTAAACGATTCGCCAGAAAGGTGAACTACACATTCAATCATCTTCATTTATGCATCACAATGGGACTCTTCTTGATGAACGCGTCATTCGTTCACGAGTCTTCAATCGCATTTTATGTGCTAGATTTTGTGATGATGAATACCTACAAATGCATAACTCGTACCGAAAAAGTTCAATACAAGATCCATCATACATTTGCTGTGTTCTTTCTAGTCTACAAATACCCCTTAATGAAGCATGTGTATTTCATTACTGAATTATCCAACATACCATTAGCCATGCATCACTATGTGACCACATACCTTCACAGCAACCATAAAAGTCGATATATGGTCGGTTTCATGTATGGTAAGATACTATGGTATTTTTACTTTCGATGTGTGTATCCTATTCATCTAATGGGGGAAGGAATTCGTACACTACCAACACACATAATGGTGGGGTATTTTGGATTTTATTTGATAGGTCCGTATCATTCGTACAGAATGATTCAGGAAATGATTAAGATTTAAAAGAAGATGTATACTTACTAGTAAACTTAGCAATGCAGCAACAACAGATTCCGATGACCATGGAGCAAAAGATGACATATGGATTGATGTTTAGAGACCTATCTGACATGCATACCGTTCCAGTGATCCCAACGCCTCCATGGGTATTGGAGCTTGGACTCCAATTGAAAGATTTGTTTCAGAAGAAGGTGCTTCGGAAGATGTATTTGGACCGCGAGGGTAGAGTGATGGTAGAGTAGTCAAAAAAAATAAAGCCAATTAAAAATTAAAATCTTAATTATTGAATAATTGGGAAGAAGGGAGAGTGAATGATCGGGAATCATTTGATGTGCCAATCGGCATTATTGAATATGTACTTAGTGGACCAGCAGAATAACTTTGCGACAAAAATAGTAACTAATATTAGTAAGTTAGTAAACAAACAATCTAAATCATCTCAACAGACACAAGAGTGTGCACATTTGAATCCACCCATCATTCCGAATACTCCAAAAGAGGGATAAAGTTCATTTGATTCTCATTTCGCAACTGATTCACCATCATTAATTGACTCTCGTCTTTCGGATGCACACTGACATCACACCAAATAGGAATCATGTAGTTCCTTTGAATGCCAATGAACTTATACACACCAAACGCCGCAATATATACCATCCACCGTACATCACCATCTTCAGATATTCCGTTCACCGCAAAAGAATCCACATCATGTATACCCGCTTTATACCCATCGTCTTTGTTGACTTCACAAACCATCCTCGCCAATGTATATCGACTATACGCAATCAATCCTTTAATTTTTTTATCCTGAACAAGAACGGTATGTCCTTGTTCGATTTGTATACTTTCCTTTTTTGGAAGCACGGTGATGGTGTGAAATTCACTCGCTCTCTGTAAAACGAAAGCATGTCTGCAGATACCCATGTTATACAACCCAAAAGTGTGTGCAAATATCCAAGGGGTGTTGTTGACGAACTGAATCCTAGACAATTTCTCCATACACTTGGAAAACATACTTGAAATAGCACAAGTGTCGTGAAGAAGAATGAATGTTGCTTCCGTATATGCGTCTCGTAGGAACTTATCGAATCCGATATAGACATTGTGGTCGGACAAGTTTTCTGTGATTTGAACAAAGTGACATTCATTGTCAATTAATGAGCACAAGTTCTTCTTAGAGCCTCCTTGAACGATGATGCAGTGATAGGGGAGTGTATCACCTATTTCGCGTTTAATCGATTCATAAAGATTGAATGCTTTCGTCACATAATAGTCTTTGTTGAAAGTGTTGATTAGAAACACGAGTTCATTCATTACTTAATGAAAAGAAAACAAATAATACAATTCGTTTGAACGGTTGGATCATGTCGTACAACAAACTTCACATCTGACCACCGCTGTCTAGAATGAATGAATCCACACTCTTTTTTTGTAGTTGCTCCTTTGTTACGGGATCTTCCCAATCAATTACGCTGTACATTCGTACACTTTTGCCTCGGTCTTCGTACAGAATTTGTGAAACAAACTTTTGGTTTTCTGATGTAAATATACAGTAATTGTCATTTTTGACCGTAAGTGTACCAACCGATTGTTGAGATGCGTGCGTATATGGCTTGGCTTTATTTGTGTTTGAAGGATTCATTATCGCAAATGGTGCACTTAAAAAGCACCTTCGATTCATGAACTTTAGAGTATGTATGTTCCTAATTTTAAATTATATTTCTTCACACACTCTATTTATTGGATACTTACTTCACAAAGAGTAAAGTATCATTCCTTACGAATGAATGGGGTGAGAAATGTGGGGATGAGATAGGATAAATACGCTACTATCCTAGAGAAAACAACATTCTAGTAAAGCCACTCATGGAGAACACCATGGAGCTTATTTCACCCGTTCGCGAAGGCTTAGTGACCATCCACGAAACCCTCGAAAGGTAATTTTATTATTGTTTTGATATATAAAATATAAACAAGACAATGCATATACATAAGCCACTTCAAACTTTACAATATTATTTTAAAAATAGGTTGAAGCAAAGTTTCTATAGTGTGTATGTTACAACGAGTGTATACTGTCGGTTGTTGTATGGTACAGTTTGGAGGAAGAATGGAGTCTGAACTTCGACGAGGAAGGTATACTCACACAACTCCGTCTGATGAACCCTGATTTCGGTGTGATCAAAGAAAACATTATGAACATCGCACATGAGTTCAGAAGACACAACAAGTTCGATGATGTTATTGTCCGTTTCAATAAGCTTTTACAAACCGTCTACTACGCGGAGCACTTTCTATCAAACTACAGAGTCCTATCCGAAGGAACTGAATCCTCTGAGAACAATCTCTTGTACAAGTTTACACCGGTTGATTTTGGGAAACTCAAACCCTTTCAAAAGTTGCTCCTGAAAATGTTAGATCTTTTCGAGAAGAGAAGTTACAGAAAGAAAGAGAACATACTGTATGAGGAAATCAAATTACCACAAAGAACACATGCTTGGAAGCCCGTATGTACCATCCTTGAGTTTATCCACCAGCAATGCTCGATGACAAATGATTATGAAAACTGGCTCCTCTTAACAAGCACGAAAGACATGGATAAGCAACTCGAAACTTACTTTACAAAAACAACAGACACCAGACTTTCGACTCTCATTCAAAACAGACATCTTTTTTCTTTTCAAAATGGATTGTACTACACCACATTGGACAAATTCATTCCTTACGATACGGTCGCACATCAGGAGTTGTCTGCGTGCGAGGTAGCGTCCAAGTATTTCGATATTCCATTTCGTTTCGCCCACATCTCAGATCCGTATGAAGTTGAGACACCCCATTTGGATTCGATCTATCAGTACCAGAATCTCACAGAAGAGGTGATTGAGGTGAACAAAATGTTTCTAGGAAGGATGCTGTACGAAGTGGGAGAGTATGATCAGTGGCAAGTTATTCCTTTTTTGCTAGGAAGTGGTGGAACGGGCAAAAGCACAATTCATAACATTGTTAGAAGTTTTTTTGACCACGATGAGGTCGGTATCATTGGAAACAACTATCAAAAGGTTTTCGGTTTGGCAGACATATATGACAAGAAGCTATTTATTGCTCCAGAGATTAAGAATGATTGGGGAATTGATCAAGCGGAGTTTCAAGAGATTGTTAGCGGAGGTAGAGTGAATGTGAACATTAAGAACAAAGCGTCCATCACCGTGTTATGGAAGACTCCTGGTATGTTGGCTGGAAACGAAAATCCAGGGTTTGTGGATAACGCATCTAGCATTCAGAGAAGGATTGTGGTGACGAGATTCGACCACAAGGTGGAAGATGGTGACCCTGAGCTCAGTAAAAAGCTGGAAGGTGAGATGGATGCCATTATCAAGAAATGTAACTTAGTATACTTGAACTACGCCAACCAGTACAAACATCAAGACATATGGAATTGGTTACCCAAATACTTTTTCGACACCCAGACCATGATGGCTCAGTCCACAAATGCATTAACAGGCTTTCTCGGTTCTAATCAAGTTCGTTTCGACAGTTCCTTCGAGATTCCGATGGATGAGTTTTTCAAACACTTCAACTACTTCTGTCGCAACAACAACTTTAAGCGACCCAACATCACCGTTGACATGTACAAGGCACCGTTCTCCAAACACAGTATTACCATCATCGAGAACAAGAATATTACTTACAATGGTAGAATCTTTAACAACACCAGAGTGTTACAGGGTGTAGACTTGATTTCTAACCGTTACTAAAGTAAAATTTGATGGATTCGAAATTATGTTTATAAAGCATTAAAGAACAAAAGATGGTCTTGTGGTTCTCTTGTTTCGAAACAATAGAAGAAACCGAGATCATTCGTCGTGTGGTAAAGAAGGTATCGAACGACAAACAACTCTCAAAAACAAGGATTTCCACTGATTATATTACGAAATGTGTGAAAGAAGAGTTACATCGCATGGGTGGAGTGAAGTCCATGAGTTACGCCCGACTATGGATGAGGAATAGTGAACATCGTTTATACAGCATCGTGATGAGTCGGTTGTACTGGATCCAAATTCTCTACGGAGAGGATAGTGAATTGTAGTGTAACTGTAACCCTATGGTAATAATAGTATTCAAATCTCACTACAAAGTATACATTAGATACTATTCAAGATGAAATTACATTGCTTGAAAGATTACTTAGCTGTGTTGATATCTGTTATAGGTATAGTTCTAATTTCGCGCACTATTTGTGATGAGAAGATAAAAACAAGTTACTACAGACAATTTCTTGTTATGATCATTCTTATAGATGGCTTCTTTGTATTCAATAGGTACGCATATGATTACGACTTAGGTAGCAATCGGGAAACGATCTTATTCTTTATCCTTTTATGCATTCCAGTAGTTTTACTCGTGAAGTACACAAAAAATTGTGTTAGCTCATTTGGATAATATCTTCGGTATGTTTACCATAATAACTAATCATTTCCTCATTTCGACGAATCGGTCTAATCGCCATTAGATATATTTTCTTGTCGTGTTGTACGAACTTGGTGTTTTGTAGTGCTTGTTCCTCTTCGTATCGAATGGAGTTTACATATCTTGCTGGTCCAGAGTATGATGTGTTCGCTCCGTCAATGACATGTGTAACATTTTTCCTCTTCCCACGAACTTCGAAGAAATAGTTTCGATGAGTTCGTTTCTTTTTGCATTCTTCAAGAGAGACGAGTTTCCCAGTGTACTCTTGAATGACATCACCGATTGCGTAATCTCTAGATGCGTATAGTCCATAACCACGAATGCCTCTATCTCTAAGAAAATGACTAACTTGTACATACACATCACTATTCTTGAAGGACGGGCTACTTCTGTTTGGGGTTCGAAGCGATGCGGCTTTGAATTTGTTTTGCATTTGAACATAGATTACAAAAAGAATCATCAAAATATACCTTAAAAAGGTTGGAAGTCATGTTGACTTGGCGATGCCTAGAACGGTTCGAGTTTATGGTGGTACAAAAATGAAGAAACATACTCTTATCACAGAGTATGGTATGGTTCACTAAGGAACAATCAATGTACCATTTTGTACACTGTTTCATGAATTCGTTCAACTTTAACCCTAGTGTAGAATGTTGATTTGCGAATGATTTCAAGATGGATGGATCATTGTATTCTTTGCGCATCTCTTTGAAAGTGTTTCTGAAAACTCGAAGATAAGTCCGTGACCGAGTATTATAATGATGGTGATTGATACTCTTACAAAAGTTTTTGAATTCGATGTAGTTGTTCAGTGACTTATGGAAAGTATTCCATCCGCCGTCTAATACATCAATGGTTGATTCTTCTCGGATGCAAGTGTAAATAAACTCATCACAAAGGGCTTCTACATACAAGGTTTTACATGAATCCATGTGTTGTTGATAAATGTTCACGCTCGTAGCGTAGCATTTTATTATGTCACTCGAATTCGAAAAAGCCCGAACCATTGGATTATGTGTTCCTTCTTTCCCAAAACATACAGTTCAATTTTTTTGTTAGATTAGCACGATAGATTGATTGCAAAAAGTTGATCTTATATATTTAGAAGCATAACCATTTATAACTATTTTAACGCGATTACATAGATAGTAACCATGTTCAATGGAGGAAATAGTATCATGAAGTATATCAACAACATGAAAATGGTAGAACTCGAAAACGAATCGGATTCGTTAAAGATCCAAAAGAAACGAGTTCAGTATGATATATTTACAGACGGAAGTGAGATCAAAGAGAAGGGAACATACAAAACATTAGGCTTAGGTTGGGCGTTCGTGGTGAAGCTGAATAAAGAGACGGTTCACACGGTGAATGGGACGATATCTCAAGGAAACAATCAAAGAGTGGAGTTACTAGCGATCTTTAAAGCGTTAGAGCATCTTCAAACAGTAACATTAGACTCAACCACAGAATTTGATATCATCATTCATAGCGACAGTGATTACTCGATCAAATCGCTCACATTGTGGTCTCTGAACTGGGTACGAAATAATTGGATGACCTCGAATAAGAAGCAAGTAAAACATAGAGACATCATCGAACCATCCTTACACATGATTAGAGATCTGAAGAAATATAATAATTTGGTATTCAATCATGTTCGGTCGCATACCAATAAACAGGATTTCATTCATCTTGGAAATGCGGAGGCAGATTTACTAGCATCTAACGCATCGAAGGCAAGCATAAAGAGGTAGTATTCATGAGTATGTATACGAGTAAGAAAAAATAAATCTGTTTGAATAATAATAGAATGACAAAGGTTGTGTTGAACATTATTTATGAATTTCTTTATGAAAATCCAGTGTATATTGTCACGACTATAGTATTCATGATGTTAATCCCTATCAATGATATATATATGTCGAAGTTATATGGTAATTTATTCGAATCGATACAACAAAACAATTTTTCTATGAACAAGATGGTAACCATACTTGGAGTTACAGCCTTTTTACAGATTGGTTACGCTCTGATGGACTTGAACGATTCCAAAATGATTCCTTTGTTTCAGCACAAATGTAAGGAGATCTTTTTAAAGAATGTCTTCGATGACCAGAAGGAGAGCTACAAAGAACTCCTTACCGGAGATTTACTTTCTAAGATACTTCGTTCTCAACATGTGGTCACTAGTTGGTACAGTAAACTTACCACCTTTGTGATTCCCCATATTTTGGAGTTTGTCTTTACCGCAGGATACTTCTTTTCTATTGACTTTCAATTGGGTTTTTCGTTTGTTGTTATGTTGGTGATATTCGTAGTTGTCATGGTTGTAAGTCCACAATCTACAAACGAGATTAGTCAAAAATCTGACAGCGCTCTTTCCGCAATTCACGAGGAGATCGACGACATTCTAACGAACTACTTATCGGTGCATAAGGAGGACAAATTAGATAGCGAACTAGAACGATTATATCAAAAGAAACAAACCTTCGTAAAAATATATAACAAAACCGTGCTAATCACCTTGTATTATCGTTTAGCATTGACGGGTGCCATGTTGCTGTTCTTGTATGTATTCACGAATCGTTCTTTTGAATTACTGAAGAGCAAATCTATGAGTAAGGGGATGTTTTTTGGTTTGATCATGATGATCACTCATTTGATTGGTAACTTTTTGTGGATGATAGATACCATTCGTGACATTGTGTTTGATTATGGTACCATTAAGAATTCCAACTTTTTAAGAAAGAATACACCGGAAGAAAAAACACCAGAATACTGTGATCCTCTCGACGATTCGAAACCCATCCCAATCTTAAAAATAGAGAATGTGTATTACAAATACAAGTCACAAAAGAAATGGGCTCTAGAAAAGGTGAACATCAGCGTAGAACAAGGAGAGACCATTTTGGTTGTGGGAGAGATTGGTAGTGGTAAAACAACCTTAATCAAAATGATGTTACGATTATTGAAACCTAGTCAAGGATCCTTGTATTTGAATGGGCATTGTTACAAAGAGTTTTCTGTTAAATCTTTGTATAAAAAGATCGGGTTTATGCCTCAAAATTGTATCCTATTCAATCGTAGCATACTTGAAAACATTCGATATGATAACGAGAATGTAACGAAGAAACAAGTCTTAGAATTGCTGCACAAGTTTGGTATCATGAAGCATTTTGAAAACTTAGAGAAAGGAATTGATTCCATGGCTGGAAAGAACGGAATGAATTTATCAGGTGGCCAGCGCCAATTGGTATGGTTCATCAAATTGTACTTGAAGAATCCAGACATCATCATTATGGATGAACCCACCGCATCCATTGACCATCAAACAAAAGATTTGTTCAAAACGATAATAACAGACTTTATGAAAGATAAAACGGTCATCATTGTGACTCACGACATGGAATTGAACGATATTGCGGACCGTACCTTGCGAGTCAGAAACAAAACGGTGGAAGAATCTATTTAGAAAAAACAGACATTCGTCCTATAACATAATATATATCGATATACATGTCTGTAACACCGAGTATATTAAGAATCGACCAAAATGACGAAGGAGAGATGTCTGCCTTGGCAAATGCGAAGTTGTCCAAATTGAAGAAAAAGATCAACGCGAACAATTGGACCGTAGAATTAGAAGACTTGATGCAGAGTTGGGGAGAGAAGGCCGCAGGATATCGCGAACTACACGACGGATCATCGGGATACTGGAAACGGGTAGGTGATAAGTTATATTTACCCGTAATCATTTTGAGTACCATTGGTGGTGTTAGTAACTTTGGAGCCGCTAGTCTAGATGACCATGTATACTGGATGTATGGGATCGGTGCAATCAATATTTTTACAGCAGCTATGGCTGCGGTCGCTCAGTATTACAAACCGGATGAGAAGAGCCAGAACCATAACTCTGTTGCGAGGAACTTTGGTAGTTTTTATCGTAACATGATGCTAGAGTTAGGAATGTCTCGAGAGGATCGCATGAATTCGGAAGACTTGATTCGCTGGGCGAAGAACGAGTACGATCGCATCACCTCAGAGGCACCTCCAGTACCTCTCTCTATTATTAATCATTTCAAGGAAGTTCATGGAAAAAGCAAAAAGAACTTGCCTGAGATTATTACTTGTAATTACGAAATCAAAATAAATCGACCAGAAAGTTGTGAGTGTGATGTTTGAGTTTTAACCTCAAAAGAAATACATAACAGTAAGTCCGATTAGAAGAAGTCCTTGTAAGGTGTTGGAGACTAATGTTAGTGTGGATGTGTCTTCTACGCCTTCATAGAACGAGTCTGGAGCTGTGTTCGTAGGATAATTGATACACTTCTTTTTGGTGTTTTTTGGTTCTTGAGTCTTTGACGATGGGCTTTTGGATCTGTATTTTTTTCTCTCGGCGATAACCCAATTGTATAATGAAAACATTTTGGTAACCACGATAGAAATGAGAATGCCTAAAATTATGTTTTTCTTCATATTTATATTTAATATATATAAGATATACACTATACCTACAAGGATAATGATTCTAAACCATCTATTGATATACTGTCTTAAGCTCGTTACACTATTGTACACGAAAAATGTAGTGGAAACCCACGGAGTTCTTACCATGCATGACCTTGGTATTGCGATGGGGACGAACGTTATTCTATTTTATGTAATTACGGTACTAAGCGACATGACCGACTCTGTCGATTTGAATAACAACTACTTCGTCGATTTGATTTCCACTATGATTCTAGTGGGAATCTATGTGAAGTACTTAGAAACTAAGAACGAACGAGAGTTAGAGAAAGCAGTGAGTGCACAAGAACAAGCGCATATGGAGGTGTCTACATATAATAAAGAGCATTTACAAACAAGACCTATTTTACCGAAACCGGTTCTTCATAGCGTTGAATACATCAATATGAAGTTAATGTATGGATTGTGTTTGAGTCCATACTATGTGCTATTCTAAGATACCCCCTTATCGAAGATACCCTTATTGAAGATACCCTTATCGAAGATACCCTCGTTATCGAAGATACACTTCGTTCATGGTTTTATCTCGTTGTTCTTTGTGATCAACAATAGGCGCAATGTATGTGCCTTTGTTCAACTCGTGTGTCTTGTACCATTTTAGTATCACGGGCACCGACACATCTTTCAAGTCAAGTACCCATTCTTTAATGTACTTACACTGAATGTCAAATCGTTCAGTTTGGGTCCATGGATTGAACATACGATAGTAATTGTTGAAGTCGGTTCCGGTACCAGCAGACCATTGCCATCCTCCGTTGTTTGACGCCGGATCGTAGTCCATCAACTTTGTCGCGAAGTATTTTTCTCCCCATCTCCAGTCGATATGAAGATGTTTGGTAAGGAACATGGATGTTATCATTCTCAAACGATTATGCATGAACCCGGTCTTATTCAACTGACGCATTCCAGCGTCTACGATCGGAAAGCCGGTTCGTCCGGTACACCATGCTTTGAAATAGGTCTCGTTATTTTCCCATAAAATCTTCCCTTTCAGCATCGAACGAAATGGTTGATTTTTGAGTTTGTCATCGTTCATACCACGCAGCACTCGAGGGAAATGGAAAGCGATGTACGCATAGAACTCCTTCCAGTAAAGTTGTCGAATAAGCTCGTGGTTTTTCCCTAGTTTGCTTCGTACATACCAGTAAAACTCCCTCACACTGATGCATCCATATTTCAAATAAGCACTCATCATGCTCGTTGATTTTTTGTAAGGAAAGTCTCTATTGTTCGCATAGGACACCAATCTCGAATGGTCCCTTTTGAGTTGTTTCCACGCGCTTTCTCGACCACCTTGTCTGACGAGATGTTCATTTTTATCGTAAAAGTCTGTCAAGGATGCGTTCGAAGGCATGGTCGTGAACAGTTGCAAATCTCTCTCGTAGAAGTTCTTGACCTTTTGAACATCAAATGTTGATGCCGTGTTGTAAAAGGGGGTGAACACCTTGTAAACAGATCGATTCTTCGAGAGCACACGATTCAATGGTAACAATGTGTAATCATGGTCGTTGAATACACACTTGATGTCTCGTTTCACACACTCTTTCGTAAGAGCTTCATCTCTTTCATTTGCGTATGGGGTGTAGTCTCTGTTACTGTAGACCGCCTTGATATCGAACTCTTTACTAACATAAGTAAAAATGTCCGATTCATTTTCGGTATTCTTGCTTTTGAATATCACCAGTTTTTTATCCAGCGAATTATCCAAATCATCCAAGGACTCTGCAAGAAACTGGAAGGAGTTACTAGAAAAGTAGGAACCGTTCACTTGATTTGTGTCAATAATGAAAACAGGAAGGATGTCGTATTTCTTCTTTCGAGAATAGTTCATACACTCATGTAACGCAAGGTTGTCTTTCAATCGGTAATCTCTCCGAAAAACGAACAGCACAACTTCCTGCGTAGAGGACGACATGAATTTATTTTATATAATATATAAGTAAAATCATTCAAAAAAATGATGAAAACAACGATGTTTGGAGTGTTTCTAATCATAATATTGTTTCTTATCAAACACTTTGATAAACAAAGGGATTATTTTAATACCGAACCATCAAACCGCGGTCACTTAGATCATAACAGCTTCAACGAAGCATACGAATTAAAACCAATGGGGTCCACATTATGCCCCCCTGGAAACAATTCAAAAACACTTGGAAAGAGATACAGAAGCGCTATTTGTAATTCTAAATTCGTCCCCAAAAACGACGATATGCGTTCCGAGGAAAGCAAAACCAAAAATTAAAACGAATCCAGTATTCCTAGTAAGGTGAACGCTCCCGTTCCCCATAAGGTGTCCATGAACACCATTGAAGATGAGTATTCCGAAAATACAGCCCCATTCGTGAAGTTGTATACAGAGTATAGTGCAAACCCTACTAGCGCATACGCAATCCACTTGCGTTTGTACGCTTTACTCAATGGTCTACAAATCCAATACAAAACACCCAAAAGTGTGATATACGCCAAAATCGCATAGTACACATTGAATCGTAGAGGTGTTTTTTGAATGGTTTCGAATCCTTTACGGTATAATAAAGGTGTCATTATTGTTATCCATAGAATATCTAGTATCAAGTATATCGTCGACAACAATACAAAATTCATAAGTGTTATATTTGTTTTTCTACTATATGGACAGATTTAATTATTGACTCTTTATTGACTCCATTTATGTTTCATTTTGAATCATAGTACTGAAAATAGTGTTCACTCTGTCAATGATAATGTCCTTCGCCTTATCAATCCCTTCTCGAGTGCCCCAAAGTTGAATCGACTGCTGGACACTATTATACCAAATGAAACTCGCTTCGCTTTCGCGAGTGATCCTTTTGAAACCATTGCCGAACTTACCGATTAGAATGCGTAGATGGTCCATAGACAATTGTGAGCCAACGAACTTGTCGTCTATCGATATTTCTTTCAGCAAAATTTCTTCATATTCGTCGTTAGGCCACATCTTCACGGGCTCTTTGTTGTCGAACGAAAACCTAGATTTTATGACATTGATTCTTGATTGGATCGCATAATTCGCCGCCATAAGATTATGAATAGGACCCCAAATCTCAACTATACTTCTGTTCTTGTTGAACCATATGTTGGCTACGAAACACTTCTCGCATGTATATTTGAACCATTTTCCGTTCACACCAATCACATGCTTCATCAACTCATGTGGAATGTCAACTTTAACATGTGAGTAAAATGTGGATGGATACATGATTTGCATGTTGAGATATTCAATAATAGAACTACTTATAATTGGTTAATCATTTTTAAATAGTTTAAAAAAAGGGATGATTTTTTAAATGTTTACATACTAATTTTTTATATACTCACTTTAGAATACCATGTTCTTGTACTCTTCCTTTTGCTTATCAGTGAGAGTTTGCCATTTCTCGGATGCCTTAGACATACGAGTCTTATTGTCCATACCTGGATTTTGAGAAGCAATCTCAGGGAGCACCTTCTTGATGAATTTATTGTACGCCGAAAGGGGACGAGGTGCAGCCTTCGCTTTTTCACTAGCTTGACGCTTTCCCTTGGTCTTCTTGTCGAGAGAAACAAGGTCGGTCTCAACAGTCGCAAGAGCGTTGGCTACATATGTCTTGAGGTCATCTTCCGATTCCATAACAGTTTTGATTTCTTCAAGGAGTTCCGCCTTGAACTTGAGGGTGAAACGAGAGAGTTCTTTGTTGAAGTTTACAAGAGAAGCCATTTGGTCAATAGTTGGTTACTATACTTAGTGAAGTCTTTATAGTTTTAAGTAGGTTTAGTTCAAAAAAAGTATCTCTTAATAATAAAATATATACGCACCATGTTTTCTGGATTTAGCGCAAAAAAAGATTTCGGGTCACAACAGTCTGAGTTTCTGCAACATTTATCCTCTGGGTTCGGACAATCTTTCGGTTTTTTACAATCGGTACAAGCCATCGGTGCTGTGGACGAGAATGTTGACAAACTGATAGCGTTCTTAAATCGAAAGATTGAATTTATCGACAGTATTCCCGATGCCAATCAAACCGCGAAGCCGACAAATGATTTGAACAAGATGAAGTTGTTCATTTCTTTAGGTGCTGTGAATATTGAGTCAAACACCGACACGGACCGAAGGGACCATCTGAAACTGAACAAACTGAACACCGCAAAATTTACTAAATTACCCATTCTTCAAGGAATGAAGCAGTATTTCCAAGAGTATTCGACAAAACTAAACCTGTTGAAGGAAATGTCCTTAGACGATTACAAAATACCCGAGAACACTGGTTATCAATTAGAACTCAAAAACAAGCTAAAGGTCTTCATCAACAAAACCAAATACTTCATCTTCGACATCTATCTCAATCATTATGTACAGTACATATACCTTCTATTTGCGATCAACATCTACAAAACCACAGAGTCGTACTTCGTTCTCAACGCGGAACAACAGAAGCAACTCAACCTCGTAGACAAGACGAATAAGCTCCTCACTTCGAGCAACCAAATGCAAGCCAACGACGCGCAAAACTTCTCCAAAATCAAAGATGCTATGACTAACTTGATTGAAAAAACAGCAGACATTTCCAAACATAACAAGCCGACTCAAGACGAAATAAACACTCTTAAATCGCTCGATGAAAAACAAGTCGGAGGCATGATAAAAACAGTAGCCGACGACATCGTGGAAAAAATAATGGAGAAGCACAATCACTTCTACGAGGTCTACAAAGAGACCCGTAACACCATGCCTGATTATTTCATGAAGATTAATGAACTTATCATGACGAAGATCACATATTTACAAGAACTGAATAACTCCATCATGACGCTCGAACCTAAACATTACGACATCTTAACGAAGACTAACGACGAGTTATCTAAGCTTTTCTCTATTCCAGAGTTACAAAAGAACTACAAGATTGAAGACAATCCAATCGTAAAACAGAACATGGACAAAACACTCACAAATATGTCAAAGAATATTGAAACCTCTATCGAAACTAGCAAACAATACGCAAAAACCTTGCAACAAGAGACGAGTGACATGATTAGATCCATGACACCACCGGTAGTTACACCAACTTCGTCTACACCAACTTCGTCTACACCAACTTCGTCTACATCAACTTCGTTCGTATCCGCCCCATCTATGGTTACACAAGGGGGGTTCGTTCGTTCAAGTACCTTGTTTCCTAAAAACAACTACAAGAAGAAAAAATCTGGTCCTTCGTTCAAATGAATATGAGACCAACCGAAGACAACATCCAAGTAATCAGGATGTTTCTATCCATCTCAATGTATTCGGATACTGTTTCACCACTAAGTCTGTCTTTTATTAAGCTTTGTTTTGTGGGTTCTTTGTAAGTGTTCAATGATATATTTACGATAGAGAATGCAAGTAAGTAAGTAACTATGTAGACGGTATCAATGCTGTCTAGTTCAATTAACGAAGCAAATAGTAATGTGAAGAAAGAATAGAAAGCCACTAAGGTTACCATCTCTTCCGTTTTGTTTTTCAAGACCCCTTTGTCTGACAAGGTGTTCTTCATGTAAGTCGATAAGAAAGTGATGAAGAAGGTGACAAGTACCACTATGGCTCTGTCTGTGTCTTTCACTGTTTTATCAATGATACCACCACCTTCCATCACGGATTCGAACGCAGATTCGGTCACTTTGTTAGCAGACTCTAAGAGGATTTGTCCACCTGACGGTACATATGGTGAAGGAGACGCGACTGATGAAGGAGACTCGACTGATGAAGGAGACTCGACTGATGAAGGAGACTCGACTGATGAAGGAGACACGACTGATGAAGGAGACTCGACTGATGAAGGAGACTCGACTGATGAAGGAGACTCGACTGATGAAGGAGACACATCCGGTTTCTTATTTAGTGTTTTTATGAAGTCCAATGTATTTTTGTTACCGTTATTTACTGTAATGTTTGAAGCGTCATTTCTGAGGTATCCAATGAATATGATTTTCTCCAAGTTTGTGATCATACCGTTTTTTATATTTAAAGATTCCAGTATAAAGTTTTTATCTGGCGTTTCTTTGTTGTTATGATTATTCAAATACACGCGCACTTGAGTTTTCAGTTTATTTAACGAATCTTCTATAAAAACTGACTCTCGTAAAACATCCATTTTATTTCTAATATGAGCTTTCTGTTTTGCGATTTTTGTATTATTTGGAAAACCAGATACTAAGTAGTTTAAGATTGCTTTGTTAAGCTTATCTTGATTATCAATAATTGTTTTCGTGTATTTTTCATTGTTTTCTTTAGTTTGGGGTATTTTTTTGAAATCAGTTGACAATAGACTGTTTTTGGAAACAGCTGTTAATGATTTTTGATAAAATGTATTCAATACAAATAGTAAGTAGTTTGTGAAATAGAAATTAGCGACACCCTCAATGGGATTCGAATTATTGAATACGATATCCATTGCGCTCTCGCTTCCAGCCAAATCAAATACATACAATGTTTTACCGTTCTTTATAAACTTGAAAGACATGTGAAATCGACTACTTTGATCATTGTTTAGTGTTGCTTTAATATATTTTGGTTTTGTCAATGAACGAGTAGAATCAAAAGTTGTACCCTTACAGCCCGGTATATTATCAAGATTATATATTGAATCATATGTATACTCTATTTTATTGAACTTCTCAATGGCTTTATCGATGTAATTAGTCGAAAGATTCTTGTTTTCTATAATTTCATCAAATTCAGTTATTGTACCCGATTTATAATATGGATACTCTCCGCAAATTAATCCCTTATATTCATCTTCTTTTCCCGCTACTCCATATATAACATTGATTTCTTGTAACGTTACATCTGCTTGTTGTAGAAGATAATCGATAATCACTTTGTTTGTAGTGGTCTTTCCAGTTCCAGAGAATCCGTAATTGAATAAGATGGTGGTTTTGTCTGATTTTGAATCGTCTGTAAATGGAGTCAAAATGGTTTGAAGATACAATGAATCAGATACACTTGTGATATTGGAAAAGTTTTTGGGATTCTTTTCACCGGATTCATATTTGGTAGGAAAATGCACCTCTTCGAAACCGTATTTCTTGTTATCGATAGATATTTCTTTGCGAACACAGTCACTAGCGTTTTTACAACTATAAGACTGATTAAGTGTTTTTTTGGTATTGTCTTTTAGGTCAACTAACTCCTTATTGAGTATAGAAATAATTGAATTTACTGGGTAAGATACCAAATATAATATATTTTTCAATTCATCATGGATGAGTTTATTAGAAAATACAATGTGTATCAGTTCTTTTGTAAAGGGTACATTATTTAAACTTTTATATTCAGTCGAGTCAAAATTCAAAACCGAATCTATGGTGAGAGATTTTACATCATTGATTACATCATTGTATATGTCTATTAATGTTACATTATACTTGTCTTCCTTGAAATATCCTCGTATGTTCTCATTTAACTTACCAATATGCATTCCATTCTTACAAGCTTCATCACAGTTTCCTTGGTATCCATACAATCGCACTATCTCGTTCATTACATTTTCGACATCTGTGTTTACACTAAGAACATTTAGGAATTTCATCAATTGATATGTCGCTCGTTCTTGGAGTGCCTTTGATTCTTCCCTATCTGTTTCGTCTTTTAAGCGTTTCTCTTTAGCTAACTTGTCTTCTTCTTCTTTTCTTTTTACTTGTTCGTCATTTGTGTATTTCTCGTAAATCTCAGGGAGCTCTTCTTGAATGATGGAAGTGGTTGTTGAGTCGTTCTTTTTCAAGATTTCTAGGAACTTTTCATTCAACGCTTTGTCAATGATTTGAGTTTTTTCATTGTCTTCGATGAAGTTTTTATTGTTAACGATTTCGATGTAGTCTTTATTTAAGAATATCAAAGACAGTGTATGTTTCAGTAAATCAGGCTCATCTACCAAAGTTTTATTTTCAATGTTGGATTCAATGGTGTGTAAACGAGATTGGATATTACCATCATACATAATTTTCAGTGCGGTATGTTTTGTTTCTTCCTGTTTTAGAAGAGATTTGCATTTCTCCTTCTCTTTTTCTATCTTTCTAATTTCAGACTCATGTTCCCGGTGTTTTTTGAAAAGATCAGTTTTTAATCTAGTTATTTCCTTATGGGTATCTAGTAGTTCTTTTACCTTATTATTAAGTTCATTGGTTGTTGTCTTCTTAAACTGCATAATTTGATTCAAATATTCCTCTCTTTCACGCACATTTGTATTCTCACCTCTATCTTCAATCTCTTTTGTTATTTCCGTTAAAGATTCCTGATACTGCTCAACTTCTCCTTGTAGGACTTCGACATTTCCTTTCATTTCATGAAGTTCGAGTTTTTTTGCGGTTAATTCATCCTCTAATTTCTGAGTTGCTTCAATAGTGGACTCTGTTAGCGTATTGATTCTTTCTACTACATCGTTGTTACTCACACCTTTTTGTTTGATCTCTTCATTAAACTTGTCTAATAGACTACGCAGTGTCTCTGTTTTATCTTTTACAAATTCTTTTATGGATTCACGGTGTTCATTTTTTATTTCTTCGTTCGCAATACTATTTTCATTTTGTTTTGTTATTAAACGGTCAATTTCTAATTGTTTAGTGTTTATTTTATCTTGTAAAGCCTGCATATTATTTTCGCATTCTTCTTTCTCTTTTTCACAAGAATACGCTTCACGAAGGTTGTCTATCTTATTCTTAAAAGATGAGTCTGATTTGTCTTCATATTTATTTTTGAATATTTCGTCGTACATGGTCGATAAATAACTAATAATGCTGAGTTTGTTATCCTTGATGAATTTTGATTTTGTTTCTTCATCCAATTCTTCATCTCCAGTAATACTAAAATTTGTTAGATAGTTATTATCGTTTTCATCAGTTGATGGATTCAACTTACCATAGATCATTCCGATTATGTTGGTAATGAAGAAACGCTTGTATTCTTCTTCATGTTTCACATCCATCTTAGTAACTTGATCAAAGAACCGCATCAAGTCATTCGTTGAAACATCTAATGTTTTTTCCTTTGAATCATTCATAAGTTTGATACTATTACCACTTCCACCTTGGTGAACTTGAGGAAGATCATTACCAAATAAAGACATTTGATTTGTCTTTGTCTCTAGCCCTTGATCTGGCACTGGCTCTAGCCCTAGCTCTTCATCTGGCTCTAGCTCTTCCTCTAGCCCTGGCTCTTTACTTTCTAGCCTTCGAACTTCATCTGGCTCTAGCTCTTCATCTGGCTCTTCATCTGGCTCTAGCTCTTCATCTGGCTCTTCATCTGGCTCTAGCTCTAGCTCTGGCTTTGGCTCTGGCTCTGGCTCTGTCCCTTCACCTTCCTCTGGCACTGGCTCTCCCTTTTCTCCCTTACGGAGTGTTTCATGTAATGTTTTTAAAAACGCAGTAAGTTCATTTTCCATTCGTGTCATTTCTTCTTTCATCTTCTCCATTTCTTTTTCGTTTTGGTCTGAAGAACCTGTCGGATATTCTGAGAAAGGGTCACCTTTTTTGTTTTTATCTGAACATGCAACTGTTGTTAAAACATTTGAAGTCGATGAACTTGATTCTGGATTAGTATCACATGAATGCGGTGTTACATCTAACTCTGGGACATCGGATAGAAGCACTTTTTTCCCATTTGGAAATAATTCAATACCAATGTGATATATTGTTATCTCTATATCTGTTCTATCTTTATATTTGTCTTTCATTGATCTTAAAAGTGTCTGAAATTGATGTCGGATTTCTCTGTATCTTGACAAGTACTCTTTGTTTGATATGCTCTTAAAGAAATATATGTATGTCAAAAACACGAGGTATTGTAAATAATCTATTTCATTGGACACTGTTTGGATAGGGTCTACTACTTCGCTCAAAGTCATACCAATTTCATTTTCATCGCTTGGCTCTGTACTTACCTCTAGTTCTTTTGGTTTTTGATCTGTACTTACCTCTAGTTCTTTTGGTTTTGGTTTTGTACTTTTTGTACTTTTCTCAGGTGCTGTTTGTTTCTTTAAAGGAGGCGAACCATCAGAAATAGTGTTCTCTTCGGAAATAGTAGTATTCAACATTATTGTAGGGTCTTTCGATTTCTTACTCAGGACATACATTACAATCAAAATAACAACAGCACCCACAATTATAGAAGCAATCATTACAATTTATTTATTAAAAACAAAATATAAAAAGAAAACTAAATTCTAAGTTCACTAAACATCCTCTCTTTCTTTAATCAGTCATTCTCTCATACACTAGCATATACGCATCTCGATGTATACCACGATTGATCGAATCGACTTCTATCAAGGTTTCGTCGTCTGCCTTCACCCAGCGGTCTTCATGTCTTAACATAGCGTAATAATGACCATAGTTCAATCGTCCTTTATGACATCCTATCGATCGTAAGGTGTATATAGAGGAGTGAGAGTTGGATAAGACGAACTTGGATAAGTCCAACTCTTTTTCAAAACTGACTTCATGTGTAAGTTTAGTGAGCGAACCATTTTCCTTCATGACAAATCTTTTCAAAAATATGATCAGCATGTTTGGAAACTTCCAAAAGGTGGTAACTTTTTTGCTCTTCTTTTGTTCCTTACATTTATCGCAAGTCCATTCAATGTTTTCCTCATCACCGTTGTTAAAGTACACACTTTTCACATATTGATTGAGGGATTCTTTGAGTTCGCTGCATTCTTTGATGTCCAATTGAAGGGTGTTGTTCACCTCGTAGTTGTGGTGCACTTTAGAACATGCACACTTTATTTGGGAAACAGTCATGAAACTAGTCAAGTTGTTGATGTCGTTGTATTCGGTCTTAAAATGGTCCACCCATTTCCGAATACATATAATGTTGAATTTGTGAATCGTTTCGGATGAAGAGGCAGGAATTTTGTGGTACTGAGCTAGCTTGTTTTTGTGTTGTAAACATTCTTCGTCAGACATCTCAGTCTTCATCTCAGTGTTCAGTAAATCAAACAGTAGCAGTAGAAACTCGCACATGTCGTTCTGAGTAACCATAATCATTTTGTCTCCAAAGGACTTTTGGATATGAATGAGCAAATCCTTCAGTGCTTTGTCCACAGCGTCTTGGTCGTTCTCTTGAATCGTCTTGTTGAATTCTCGAAAGACATCAATGGTTGGACCGGAGTAAATTTGATTGTCGAAGATGGAACGAAAGTCTTTTGTGTGAAATAAACATTGAATGGTAGTGTTGAAGTAGCAAGTATTCCCTAAATTTTCTAGAGCAAACATTGTAGTGTATGAAAGTGACGCAGAAGCTTTAAACCCAGTACGAATCAATTTTTATTTGAAAGGTGCTGCACACAAACTCATGTTCAAGTACAGAAGTGTGAAAAAAATAAGAATGTGTAAATAAAAGGATGACCGTGTTTACATTCAAAAATGCGTTATTTGTCATTAGCGGACCACTACATGTGCGCATTCATAATCTAAAGAATGCGATGTTGGTTGCGAAAGCATTCAATGCAAAATTCAAAGTCATTTGGGTCAAGGACGAGAGTTTTGAATATGAACTCGATGACGTTTATCAAACGATTTGTTTCGTGGACAATGTAGCGTCGTCTATCGATATTGTGAAGGATACCAAATACTACTACAATCCCAATGTGAGTATCGATACATTCTTGATGTCTTGTGTCGCAAATGGTATGGAGGATCATTTCAAAGAAAAGGATTTCCAGCATTTGGACTGGATCGTCTTCGACAACTTCAGAAATCAGAAAACAAGAATGTTACCGGAAGTTATTCTTAACGAACAATCTTATGTATCGAATATAAAAACGATAGAGAGCGAATTGTTGAATAGTATTCATGTAGATGGATATGTGAACCTATTTCGAAGCATCCAAGAAGAACAAAATATGCTCTGCATATTCATCGAGGAGAATGATTCGATGGAACATTGTACAAAAATCATTGATAAAATGACTGACCAGTTGTTCGTCGTCTTTGATTGGAGCGTGTCACAAACAAAGCGTGACGAGATGCAACAAGCGATACGAGCAAAATACGAAAGTAAGTGTATGTTCGTAGTACACAATACACATCATAAAATCATCGAGTACATGTGTCTACTATACTGTCCAATAGTCTTGTCCATATCCGGTAGAAATGAATACCTCACTAACGCTGTTAGCGAGGAAGCGGTGATATACTCAGTACATGAAAAAATCATGTACAACGCATCGACTACACATCTTCAAAAGTTAATGAAATAACTCCGTATCCTAACATCGAAAGTATGAGAGAGTATGGGACTTTATCTACCAAACGATGGTTTGCGGTGAACATAAGTAGCGAATAGACCGTAACGACGGAACAAAAGTAGACTGTATCTATTCCTATATGTTGAATGAATGTGTATGTTTCCTTATAACGATTAATAAGATGGAAATAGTCATACTTATTTGCCAAAATGGGTGCCCATAATCGAATGATCATTTTGAAGATAATGTGCATAATCCACGGGACCAATATAGATTGTCTCGTAGAACTAAGGAGATTCGTCACAATTGGAATCATGTTCGCTAGAAACAAGGCGTACATGACTTGTGTGCCTAGAGAATAGACAACAGGTATGTCCTCATTTAATATGCGAACAATATCTGGTTTTTCCTCGATGTGGCGAAGTATGCTATGAACAGCAAACTCAACAATCAGTACGGAGGATAGGATCACTGTCATAGTTTGTTTTATTTGTGGAACAGAATATATTTGCGCAAGTGTTTCTCACGAAAAAACTTTTATAAGATACATAAGTATATAATATGAATTTTTCACAGTATATCATTTTCAAACATTATATTGGCGCAATTTTATGTAAAAATCTGTATCGAACTTCATCCAAAACGGTGACAGTGAAACACAAGGACCATATGTACATCGCGATAAAAGGCACTTCTACCGCGCGCGATTGGAGGTGCAATCTCAATGTAAAAAAAAACGCAAGCGACATCCATACAGGGTTTTTGGGATATGCAGACGAATGTTTCTACGAACTGAAAACGAACAACTCGATATACAACATGAAAGATTGTAGTCACATCGTGCTGAGCTCTCATTCGTTAGGTGCGTGTGCCGCGGTCCTCTTGTTGTACAACTTGATGCTACATTACGGAATCTTTCTCGAGGGAAAGCACATCGATTTAGTGATGTTCGGGTCTCCGAAACCGGGTGGAAGTGCGTTCACAAAGGAGTTCGCTCGTCTAATGACACGCTACGATGTGGATGTGTATCGATACAACAACAAATACGATGTCATTCCAAATTACCCACCACTAGATGGATACAACCATATCAGCGATGAAATCATTCTTGACCCTCAAAATATAAAGAGAACCAATGTGTACGCAGATCATTGTTTAGACTCGTACATATACAACTTACTAAGACAATCTCTAACACATGAACCGTTCATTTACGATCCTTTCAAAGAAAAAATTGATAAAGAAACTTAAATACTGAATGGTTATCAATTAGAAAGATACATACCCAAAATGATTACGATTTACAACAATGAACCCATTTGTCTAGTGGACTTGTCTTACTTTATCTTTTACCGATATTTTGCAATTCAAAAGTGGTTGAAAATGAGCGATAGTGTGCTCACACAAGAAGAGATGTTGACTAAATTTGGAAAGGTATTTCATGACCATTTGAAGAATATCACCAAGAAACTCAAGATAAAGCCTTGTAACATCATACTCGTCGGAGATTGCAGACGAGAGGACATATGGAGGAACGACATCTATTCGAAATACAAACAAAGGGAAAGCACCATTAATTCTGAAATATTTCCGTATGTATACAACACAATCATTCCTTTTTTGAAAGAGATCCAATTCATTCGTACTGATCGTTTAGAGGCGGACGATGTCGCGTTCGTTTTAACCAATCATTTGAAGAACAGTATCGTAATCATTACGAACGACAATGATTATCTCCAAATGATTAACGAGAAAACCCAAATAGTGAACTTACCCAATTTCAAAGACATTACCAGTAGATGTAAGGGTAGTGCTAGAGTGGGATTGTTAACGAAAGTGCTAGGAGGCGACCCTTCCGATACGATCGATGGTGTTGTTAGTAAAAAAGTAACCACGCTACTTTTAGAAAAAACCGAGGAAGAAATCAATGACTACATGATTGAAAATGGGCTCAAAGAGAAGTACGATTTGAATCTCACGCTTATTGACATGAAATTCATTCCAGACCATTTACAAAAATCAGTCATTGACAAAGTATCAATAGTGTATGAGAACGAGCCTTGAGTGAGTTTAAGGGTACACCCCATACCCCCCACGCAGCCTCAAAACCAAATGCAAGGTGGATTCCTTTTGAATGTTGTAATCCGAGAGAGTTCGACCATCTTCGAGTTGCTTCCCCGCGAAGATCAATCGTTGCTGGTCAGGAGGGATTCCCTCTTTGTCTTGAATCTTCGATTTGATGTTGTCAATGGTGTCCGAAGCATCCACATCGAGAGTGATGGTCTTCCCAGTGAGTGTCTTCACAAATATTTGCATCCTTTAATGAGTACAGACATTATTCTTTATATAGATAATCATGTTACTCGTGTGATGTGTATTACGAATAAATTTAAAAATGAATGAATATAAAACATACACGCCAATAAACATGGACTGGTGTGCATCTACTTTTCTTTTCCAAAACTGTTGTATACACTACTTATTTGAAAGTGACTTGAAAGAAAGTGAAGTGGTTGCGATCGAAATCAACGACACACAATCATTGCGTAATGAATGTGTTTTTACCTCTCCTAGAAAATCTCCATACTTGTATGACGACCCAGAAATGGAGTTGTGGTTTCAGAAACATTGTAGGACTTGGGGTTTTCAAGAACGGTACCGCACTAAAAATTGAAATGAAATGAATGCATCTTGTTCGACCACACACCCTATAAATCTGAAGACATAGTGGACTATTATGAGCTCTACTAAAAGCACCTCCGACTTGAAACTAGAACTCAAGCACATATCCGAAAACATACTGTTAACATGCGAGATTATGGATATGGTGAATGAACTGATGGACCTTCGTGATGAACAAATGAAACTCATAGAGAGTCACGAGAAACAACTCCAATTAAAGATACTGAACATATTGATGTCTAAGATGTGAATCAAATAGTTTTGTGTTGACAATTTAATGCCTTTATGTATAATTGTTTAGTATTATCCTTCTATCTATTTTTTTCCACGCATCCAATTAAAATTTGAATTGAAAGCGATCATTCTGCACTAAGAGGTAAGTATGTACATTATTGCGGAACTGTTCGATTTTATTGAGAAGGTGATTGTGGATATTGAGCGTTCGAAAGAATGTTCGCTGTATAAGTTGATCAACAACATTATCCACACAAATCCCGACAATTGTAACCTTGCTGTACCCGCATTCATTCTCTTTGATTCTACGAACGCAAACTATATCGAGATGATCCAGTATGATCATATCGCATACAACCCTGTATATGACGAGAACATAGAATGCTTTGTCTTCAAAGGTGTGAATAATCTCTTTTTTGGAATCAAAGAGATTCTTAAAAAAATCAATACCGAATACCCGAATGATTGTATCGTTCTGGACAATTTGAACAAGATACAAATATTCTTAAAACTAGTGAAGGGATCGATGGAAATGGATGATTTGTGTGAGATTTTGAACTCGAGTCTAAATATCAAAATCTAGATCTTGAAGCTCGTCTAATTTCTTGATAGTTTCCATTACCAGTAGAATCTCTTCAATATCCGTCCAAATGGCATAACACTCTGGAGAAATGAACTCTTTATTTTGCTTTGGGTTACAATCTCGCATCGCTATACTTGATTTATACTCCAAAAGAGCCGTCATGCTGTTGTATTCGTCATGGTATGTTTTCTTCTCTCGTACACGATGCCTTCCTCTTGATTTGGATTGTTGGTGGGTGTACGCGTCGCGTTTCTTGTTAGCATCGCGTTTCTTGTTAGCATCGCGTCTTTTATTCGAGTCATGCGAAGGACGACATGTGGAGGCAACGGTAAGCATTCTCATCCCCATTACACCTCTCATGTGGGTTGCTTTTAAATGATGACTATTGCTCTTCGGTGACATCATTTGACATTTCTGGCATCTCTTGCATATTTGTATCCGCTTCATGAACCATTATTTTTTGAACGCTCAAGCTGTTAATGAATGGGAAGATTCTAAGCTTCGTTTTTATGATTTGGGTGTTATCTAAATGAATCTCCATGGTTCCTTCATCTCGATTGAGTGTGAGTAAGGATGGTTTTTTGAACCCGCTGTCGAAGAGCACCATTTCGTTATCGTCCAAGTCGGTAGGGACATAACGACAGAATAGCACGATGCTACGCATTCCTTTGATTTGGTGCTCGAATTTCGGTGTGAGTTCCAAGTCCAAATAAAGCATACTGACACGATTTTGTCCCTTTCTTCTAGAAATGTGGAAACACTCTGTATGGTCTCCATTTCGAGAGCATTGATTTTTTGCGAGTTGATTTTGTATTCCGGTTAAGAGCTTCGAATGCTTACTGAGTGTGTTCGAGAGCACATTCGGAACCTCTTGAGAGGGCTTCGTTTCGGTCGGTGTATCAAGCACTTTGGAATCATCTTTCGATGGATTGTTATACACGATGTACACTAGTGTCGCGATAATGATGACAAAAAGAAGTACGATCAAACCGTACATGAAAGCGTGCATTTTTATTCTATACTCACAAGTTATTGTCATATTTTGATTGCGGTTCCAAGTGTATACGATCCACATGGACGCTATCTAGATTAGGAGTTAAGTCAAAAGTTAGCGTTCGGTATGTCGTGTAAAAGCGTGCAATCATTGTGCCTTTTTTTCGATTCACCTTCAATGAATGTGGTCGTGCTTTTCCAGAACCAAACATGATGCTATTCAAAAGAAGATCACTAGGGTTGAAGCTACAGTGAATTACCATGTCATATACAATCGAATTGTTCACATATTTGTATATCGGATCGATTGTGATCCGAGTGTATTTGTGTTTGAAACGGTTTATCCCACTCGTTCGGGTGACATTGAAACAATGGGTTCTTTCTCCAAAATCTACACATGTTTTTCGGTCCGGCTTCATGTAAAGAATGTGTATGGTCAATCCAACAAATAACAACACTATAAGAACGAGCATGAAACCTAGGAGTATTTTCATTTTAATGGATACGAAGAATTAATTATCCACATCCAATCATTCTTCATTTTAATGGATACGAAGAATTAATTATCCACATCCAATCATTCTTCGTTACTGAAATATCCCAACAGGTTCTGAAACAAACTCACGACATCTGTGTAGTATGCTAATGTCGAGCGGACGAGATCGTTGTCGTAGTCCTTCTCGAAGTTCATGTAAGTGTCCACCACAATATAGAGGGCTATTAGTGCGATTGCTGCGACTCGAATAAGTTGTCTTCCTTCTCGTTTGGTTTTCGAGTGCGCGTCAAAGATGGCCATGTACATGTAAACGACTAGCATCGTTAGAGAATACATGCTAACGAATAGGATTAGTGGCGTGATGTCGACATGGTATTTGATGAGGAAGTATCCCACGACACACATTGTAACGAAGAGAAACATGGTGTAAAAGATTGCGGATTCGATATCCTTCGCGGTTGTGTGTTTTAAGAAGGCGGACAAAATGAAACCATTCAAAACAGAAAATATGAAGAACATAATCATTCGAATAGGTAGTGGTATTTGTTCAAATTGCATACAAATAAATAGTATCAGGATGAAGATGAGCCATAGCCATTTCTTTGAGATTCTTTCCTTACGCATAGTGTTTGCCGTGACGCCCGTGACGGTCAATTGGAATCCTAAGTGCAACAGCGTTTTCAAAAAAAATGGAATCATTCGAGTATGTGTTTATTAATTAGAACGAACATTATAGTAATCTAGAATGGAATTGTTGCCGTTCGTTTTCGCATTCAATTGATGTAGAAGAGGTTTGAAACAAATGTCTTCCACTTCGTTCATTCGTAAAGTGTTTAGTTTCTCTATCGCCTTTTTCTCGTCCCCACCTTTTTGTAAGATGAGTTGCTGCTCTTTTTTGGCGTAGTACATAGGATCATTTCGCTTGGTGTATCCTGGGATGGTCTCTAGAGTTAGTGCGAGAAGTTGACATACTGGTTTCATAATTTGATTTGATATATAGAATGCATAGTCCGGTTTGATGTTCTTTTCTCGAATGAATGAGGGTGTTTCTATCTTGTCTCCTTGTAAAATGTTCTTCTCTTTGTTCACGATGTACACGTACGGGATGCGGTCGTTCACTTGTGGTTTTGATCCAGGGTCTCGCTCTCCCATACGGTCTGCTAACACTCGGTGCGCAATCTTAGTGGGGTCTTTATATTCACCCTTCAATGTTTTGGTGACGACTAACTCTTCGAGTGGAAATTCACCCGCCACTAACTTTTTCAGTTCGGCGTTGAGAAAACGAATCGCCTTTTGGATGTTCACTTCGTTCAGGATAATGTCGATAATTCCACCATAAACATGCTTTACAATGTTCGCATTGTCCCTTCGTTTCAAAACGATGCCCATCGATTTTTGTTTGAACTTGTTCACATCGTGTTCGTACAAGTTTCCCACATATTTTTTCTTACTCAAGATCACGAAAGGATAGAAAGTCTTTTCGTACTCCAAATCGTGTGGTGCTTTCAAACAAGCCTTCTTAAACTCAGCACTCGCTTTGCATGATAAGTCGATCGATTTTTGCAAAGCCTCCTTTCCTGTAAGACCCTCCTTCTCGTTGAGACGGAAACTGACAAAGATGGAATCTGTGTCTCCATAAATCACATTCACATCGTAGTTTTTCTCCATGAAATCCTTAGCTTTCAAGATTAAGTTACGACCCGTTGCTGTCGTCGATGCGGCCAACTCTTTCAAATACACAGGACTCGTCTTCGCACCAACTTGTCCATATAGACTGTTTGCCGTAACTTTGTACGCGAGCTGCAAACCATCTAGTACCGCCTTCATGAAATCGTTGTACAAGTCTTCCGTTTTCGCAATGTCTTCCTTTCTGAGAAGTGCCTCACCGATCTGTAGCGTATCTGCGTCGTCCTTCGTGATCAATCCTGAATGAACCTCTCCATTTTTCAAGGTGATCTTCTTCTCCGTGGCTCTCTTTCTAGTAGCCTTTCGTTGTTTGAGTAAATTCATTAGAATACGCGGCAGAATTCCTTTCGTTCCGTCAGAGAACTGAGCGTATCTGCAAGTTTTCTCACCCACCTTCTTCATTGTTTTCTTTTTGGTGTCTCCCACTCCCTCGAACACATCGTATGTGATGTCCACATATTCTACACCAGGAAGATTGTCGTATTTTTGATCCAGCACCAAACTATCGTGCGAAATGTTTTCGGAAATCATACTCGAAGGATATAGCGAAGCGTAGTCCATTACAGATACGGGTTCGTCCACATAGATACCCGGCTTTGGTGTAAGAACGATCGCGCCTTCGTACCCGTCCTCGTCCTCATCCTCCACATAATCACTCGCGTACTTATTGTTCAAGGTGGGAATCAAAATGTTGTCTAGCCTGCATTGCTTGGCAACAAGACTGAAGATTTTGACACCTTGTCCGCGCATGAAAATGTACGAGAGTGGGACACAACACACATTCGACATCCCCAAGTTATTTGCCACTATCTCTAACTTGATGATCAACAGATTACACAAAGCACAATCTTGAACACAGTACTTTGCAATCTTTGCGCGGTCTGTACTCGTTCCTTTCTGGCACTGAAAGATTTCGTTAGGAGACACATCGTCCTTCGCCAAGCCCCATTTTTTGTAAGAGAATACGCTCAAATCCTCATCCGAATCGATTCGTACGATGTTGTTGACGGTATCAATTTCTCGCACTAAGTACTTTTTAGAGTCGCTATCGTTTTTCAAAGTAATATAGGACTGTTCTTGAATTCCTAGGAGATTGTCCACTTTCAAGTTGTTTTTGTCAATACTCTTGATGTTTCCTTGAATGAAGTGTGACGCGACATTGTCCAACTTGTAGCTGTCTAAGTTGTGGTCTCGCTGCACCACTTTCATAAGGTCAATCAGCACTCGTCCTTCCATATCGATGAAATGTAAGAAGTTGTCGCCTAGAGCGGAGGAAGACAAGGATTTGTGCACAATCTCTGAAGTGTGGTTCGAATATCTCCCTAACTTGCAAAATTCTTTGGTGCATCCAATCTCTTGAGAACGGTCAAACATGAACTGAAAATCAAAACCAAATATATTGTATCCCGTGATGATGTCTGGATTCATGGTTTGGATCAGTTTCGTCCATTCGAGTAGGACATCCTTTTCGTTCTCACATCGAACCACATCGACACCTAGTATATCGTCACAAGTGTCTAGTGTTATGATGTGTTTGTAGTAGCAATCTATGTCCCCATACTTGTGAAAGGTGGTCCCTATTTGGATGATTGAATCTCCTTCCACTTCGGGAAAATGTTTGCTCAGCATCGCATTCAATTGTACGATGGTCGGTTCTTTTTCGCACTGAAAGTCGTTTGTTTCTTTGGTTACACTGTCTTTACGAAACACATTTTTGAAGCGAGTGATTTCATCTTGAGATTCGTACAATTCTGTCAAATGTTTTCGTGTATTTACTTCCACATTCAAAATGTCGTAGAGTGTGTCCAGTAGCGCACGATTTATACTCTTGGAAGACACCTTGCGATTCGGATCCTTGAAAAACACCTTGCTGTAGTGTTTACTCATTTCTGGATCGTAGTCGGGGTCGTCGTCTATATCGAAAATGTACAACAGACTCGCCTTGATGAAGGCTTTCATCTTGTTCATGACATTGCTTTGATTCTTGTATGAGGAGGCGGCTTGAATCATCTCTCGTGAAGTTTTTTCGTATTTTTTGATGGCTAAAGGAAAGTCTCCATGACTACTCGTACACTCAATATCAAAACTAGCCACAATCAACGACGAGATCGTCTCTTTACTAGGTAAGCTCTCTACATTAGACCATTTGATTGCCACGTCGTGTTTACAATTGGTCTTTCTGATTTTGTTTCGGAAGCATTTGTTCAAATCCACTTTGATCCATCCAGAAGGGTTAATGTTTTTGCAGTGAAAGAATCGAATGAATGGTTCTATGTTGTTCTCGTATAACTTGTACTTCAGCATCCGTTTTCCCATCGGAACAGACTTGGATAAGTGTTTTACACAGAACCGCATCGCCATGAGATTGGTGAATGTGATACGAATGAATGGAAAGGCTTTGTTGTTTGTGAATCCCCACATGTCTTTCTTATTCAGCAATTTCACACATTTTACAGACCCCTTCAATCTGAACGGCAAAATGGTATTCAAATGGTTCTCTAGCATTTTGAGTTCATTTGGAATAATTTTGTGTTGGGGTTTGATATAAAAGTATGGAGTAAAGTCAGTTATCGTAAGCGATACACTTTCTTTCTTATCATTCAAACCGAATGCTTTGATGATGTACTTTTTAATGATTGTGGGATCGGCCTCGTCGTCGTCGTCGTCTTCAATCTCGATGTCGAAGTCTTCAGCCTTCCAATCCAATATTTGAATTTCCATAATATACATTACCCAAGCTCAATTATCTTAAAGTAGAATCAATTTTTATATTTTTAATAACCAATAGGAGAAAGACATGAACATCATAGAGGCATTCATTTTGATTGTAATGATATTCTTAATCGTATTTTACATTCAATTCCAAAACATTGAAGTGGAGTATGTCGTTTCTAAGGTAGATGGAAGAGCGTACTTAGTGAAAAACTTACCCGACAAGGTGAAAGCTGCGAATATGCTGGCAAACTTGAACAACGCCTTACAAGAGCTAATCCAAAAGATGATCGAAATCTATCCGGATAACGAAGATGTGAAACGATTAGCCTCCAACTATAGTCCAGACAGCTTGAGCGAAGGCACAGAGACATCCAACTACACCTCCTACTCGGTGAATAAAGGGGAGAAGATTGTCTTTTGTTTGAGATCGAGAGACGGAGACAACAAGTTAGTCAAGTTCAATGTCTTGAAATATGTCGCCATTCACGAATTGTCACATTTGATGACCAAAGAAATAGGTCATCCTCCTGTCTTTTGGGATAACTTCAAACTTCTCCTGCAGACCGCGGTAGACGCTGGTTTGTATAAACACACAAACTATTCGAAAAAACCTGCGAACTACTGTGGAATGACCATTAAATCCTCCGTCATTTGAGAAATAAATATTAAATGTTTGTTACATATAAATTATGCATGACTTATGTTCAAATGATTCGGATGAAAGAATCGTGGTCATCAATCGATTATACGACGATAACCAAGAGGATAAAAACAAAAACAAGGTAGACAAGTATATATTCACTAAGGACCGTGTAAAATTAAAAGAGAATGATTTCGCAACACAAGAGACACGAAAAGTCACCTTCGTCGAGACGAGCATTTACGCGGACGACAACATCAAAACAATTCGCAGCAAGATTGCAAGAACATTCAATGTGGGTGACAGCGAAGTGTACCTTTTTCTCAAGAAGAAAATCGCCTCTAGGAAGGAGTACATTATAG
>ERZ802819.322-NODE-322-length-32642-cov-8.24402_pt1 | contig 32642 bp, 32 predicted proteins | sample MGYA00345647_ERZ802819 | MGnify/ENA primary metagenome ERZ802819 (study PRJEB30503, sample SAMEA104212355) | marine metagenome | biome: Westerlies Biome; feature: [SRF] surface water layer (ENVO:00010504) within the epipelagic zone...; material: water...
AGCTTTTCATCAAAGGCTGATCCGAAAATGATCACAGCATCCGGGTCAACTTCCTTGCGGATCCGGTTGGCGGCCTCATCAACCTCGAACAGGGTCATGTCCATACCGCCGGTCACATTGATGAGCACCGCATGTGCACCCTTCATCGTTGTGTCATCCAGTAATGGGTTATTGATCGCGGCCTCTGCGGCGTCAATGGCCCGGCTGTCTCCCGAAGATTCGCCAGTTCCCATCATTGCCTTGCCCATTTCGCCCATTACTGCGCGGATGTCGGCAAAGTCCAGATTGATCATGCCTGGCTTGATCATCAGATCGGTAACACCGCAGACACCCTGGTGCAGAACAGTATCTGCCATATGAAAGGCATCGGCAAAGGTGGTGCGCTCATTGGCAAGGCGGAACAGATTTTGGTTGGGAATGACGATCAGCGTGTCGACATGTGCCTGCAGCTCCTCGATTCCTTCCTCGGCCTGCGCCATGCGGCGTTGTCCCTCAAATTCAAAGGGTTTGGTGATCACGCCAACGGTCAGAATGCCCCGTTCGCGGGCGGCCCGAGCGATGATTGGCGCTGCGCCTGTGCCGGTGCCGCCTCCCATGCCCGCGGTGATGAACACCATGTTGCAATCAGCGAGTTCAGCCATAACGTCTTCGAGGCTTTCCTCTGCTGCTGCCCGGCCAATTTCCGGCTTTGATCCAGCGCCAAGACCTTGCGTGATGGCGCTGCCAAGCTGGATCTTGCGGCTGGCCAGTGAATGCGCCAACGCCTGACCGTCAGTGTTGGCAACAAGAAAATCAACACCATCCAGATCGGCCGAAATCATGTTGTTGACTGCATTGCACCCGGCCCCACCAACACCGACAACGGTGATGCGTGGACGAAGTTCCTGCATGGTTTGTGGTACGCTAAGGTTGATGGTCATGATGTTCTCCCTTCTGTTTGGGTTGACCTTTGTAACAGGGTGCCAGCAGCTGTCCGGCGTTGCCTGTCTTTTGGGAGCGGGGCAATGGGATATTGTTGCGTCCCGCGACTGAATTGGAAAATGCCAGCCTCATGGCTTGCGGTTAAAATCTGCTTTGACATCTGTGCTGTCCTTGTTCAGAGGTTGTCTCGAAGCCACGCACCGATACGTTCAATCGGACCGTGCGGCAGGGTGCGGGTCTGCCGTTCGGCTGGGTCATCATCATCAAGCCGGTTCACATGGATCAGCGCGCCAATCGCAGCTGCGTTGCCGGCGCTACTCGTGTCATTTGCCAAGCCGGTCACGCCAGTTGGCAGACCAATTGTTGTGGTCTTGCCAAGGCTGGTGCCGCAAAAATCGTTGAGACCGGTAAGTTGGCTCGCGCCTCCGGTCAGAATGAACCGGCTGCCCGCCGCATGCTGCATTTTCGAGGCTTCCATGCGACGCATCAACATCTCAATTATCTCGTCAATCCGGGGACGTATGATGGCGCTCAGCAGATTGCGCTCAATCATCTTGCCGCCGACTTCAATCATATCGCCCAGGCCAGGCAGTGTGATGTTGTCTGACTGGCCCATTTTCACCGCCTCTTTGAGCAGATCCGGTGCGGTTGCCAAAGTATCGATTGGCATGATTGATCCCTCAACAGCCTTCAGGCGCTCTGCATCGGCGATGGGGGTTGAGAGGATACGGGCAATATCCGTGGTGACATGATGCCCGCCAAGTGGAACGCTGTCGGCATAGATCAACTTGCCATCCATAAATGTCGCCATTGCAGTTGTCCCGCCGCCAAAATCAATCACGGTGCTGCCGAGGTCGCGCTCCTCTTCGCTCAGGCAGGCAACCCCAGCGGCATAACCGGCGTGGATGAAACGGTCCACCGACAGGTGGTTCAGCGCCAGCGCCTCCCGGAAGTTGGCAAGGCTCGTTCTGGCAGCTGACACTACAGTGTAGTCAACTGAGAGAACGCGCCCCCGCATGCCGCGGGGGTCTGAGATATCGCGCACCTCGTCCAGTCCATATTGAAGCGTCTGCATCTGCATCGGTTGATGCGTTCCCTCCGTTTGGCGGCTTGTTCCCCTATCCATGAGGCGGCGCATGTCACGACGGTTTACCGTATTGTCCGAAAGAGTGATTGTTTGTGTTTGAATGGACGAGGTGGGTTTGCCACCAGGCAGGACAATCGTCACCGAGGACATTGACAGGCCAGCTTCCCGCTCAGCAGTCTGCACGGTTTTGCCAATCACCTCGCTGATTGCCTCAAGGTCGCTGATTTCTCCCCCGCGCATGCCCGCAGAGGCGTGCGTCCCCTGACCAATGAGATGCAAACCTCCATGACGGTCAGGATCTGCGATCAAACAGCAGATCTTTGACGAGCCAATATCAAGAACGGCGAAGGGGCGACGATTGGTGCGGCTGCGGCGGAGCATCATCTCGGTCTCCTGGCTATGTTTTTATGGTTGTTCATGTGTTCTGACCCTCACCACGCACTGGGATATTTGGTTCGACGATCAGCTGTTCAGGAACACGCAGATCAATCACCGCCAAATCACGGCCAATAATCTTTTTCTTGTGGTCAACGACGGCTAGGCGCGCCCAAGCGGTGCTGGGGTCGGTCTCGGGAAGCCTGATATCAATGCCGTTGCGCAGATGCACATCCCATCTGCGGCCTGATTGATAGGTCACGGCCCAAACCTCGGCAAACAGCTCTGGTTCGGTTTTCAGAACATCAAGAATAAGACTGGCATTGGCTGCGGCACCGGTCCCGGCAACTACGGTCAGATGCGAAAATTCGGTGGGGTCGGCGCCCTCAATGATGGTGCCTGTCCGGTCGATTAACTCATGACCGTTGCGCGTTTGTAACAAGGCAAGAGGGATACGCTCGGTGATCGTGATTTTGATTGTTGACGGCATCAGTCGTTCGACAATCGCCGACTCAATCCAACCAATCTGCGTGAGATTGCGGTGCACGTCTGCAAGCGGGATGCCCAGCAGCGGTTGCCCCAGCTTGATGTCAGTTGCCGCGACCAGCATTTCTGTTGGCGTATGCGAGCGGCCAGTAACCTGAATATATCGCAGGTTCACACCCATCTCACCACTCAAGCGCACCAGATCACGGGTCAATTGGTCGCGTTCCGCGACACCGTAACCGGTGGTGATGGTTGCCGCGATCAGGACAATGGCAGAAACGAACAGCTTTACCTGGGGCAGGCGGCGCTGCTGCTTTGGTGTGGCTTCTGATGGCTGTCGGGATTTGCCTATCGATGGGATCAGTCGTCGCATTGGGCCATCTCCAGCAAATGATTGATCAGTTCTTCCCCCGACAGCCCAATGAAACGGGCTTGTTCGGGAACAAGTGAAGTCGCTGTCATCCCGGGAACGGTGTTGATTTCCAGCATGTAGAGCTGGTTGTTCTTCTCATCCCAGCGATAATCGGCGCGGATCACACCACGGCAGCCAAGTGTGCGGTAGGCGCGTTCGGCCCAATCGCAGGCCAGCAATGTCACCGGCTCGGGAATGTCAGCTGGCAGGATGTGTTGCGAGCCGCCTGCCGCATATTTGGCATCGAAATCATAGAACTCATTTTCCTGCTTGATTTCGGTGACACAGAGCGCAGTGCCGTCAAGGACCGTCACTGTGAGCTCACGCCCGGGGATGAAAGGCTCGCATATCAGTTGTGTCTCAAGGTCCCAATGGCTGCGCTTTGGTGCTTCATCACCTTCTTTGACAATCACTACGCCAACACTGGAACCATCATTGCGTGGCTTGATCACATGCGCTTGTGAGCTGTCTTGCGGGTAGACCCGGCTATCCTCAACCAACAGGAGGTCCTGCGGCACCATGATTCCGGCCATCGCCAGCAACCGTTTTGCCATGATTTTGTCCATGGCAATCGCTGATGCCAGCAGGCCACTATGCGTGTAGGGGATGTTCATGATGTTCAACAGACCCTGCACGTTACCATCCTCGCCAATCTGGCCATGCAGCGCGTTGAACACTCGTCCGGGGCTGATTTCGCGCAGCTTTGCCGGCAGATCACGGTCAACCTCGATCTCGACAGCATCCCAGCCAGCATTGCGGGCTGCCTGGCCACAGAAACTGGCAGACACCCGGCTTACCGATGCCTCCGAAGTCCAGCCTCCCATCAAAACGGCAACACGATCGGTGTTCATGAGACCGCTCCTTTGCTGTCATCTGAACGACCAACCCGCCGGATTTCCCAGCGTAGATCTGGGCCGCCGTTGGCGGTGACGCGGGCGCGCACATTCTCGCCGAGCGTTTCGATATCGGATGCGGTTGCATCACCTGTATTTATCAGAAAGTTACAGTGCTTTTCCGATACCTGGGCGCCACCAACGCAAAGGCCACGGCATCCAGCGCGATCAATTTCCTGCCATGCTTTGCCACCATCCGGATTGGCAAAGGTGCTGCCTCCTGTGCGCACACCGCGTGGCTGGGCATCGCCCCGGCTGGCGACAATTTCCTTCATACGGGCCTTGATCTTGCTGGTATCGCCCTGCGTTGCTTGCAGGGTGGCCGAAGTAAAAATCCAGTCGGCCGGTGCATCGGTATGGCGGTAGGCCATGCCTATATCGGCTGGCGTTGCGGTGATTGCGTTGCCTTGCCGATCAAAACCGTGCGCGGTAATCACGATGTTCTTGAATTCGCCGCCATAGGCACCCGCATTCATCCGCAGGCCACCACCAATGCTACCCGGAATGCCAATCAGGAATTCCAAACCCGCAAGGCCAGCCTTTGCCGCATAGCGTGCAACCTCGGCATCAAGTGCACCGGTTTGTGCGGTGACGACGCTGCCTTCGTGACTGATTGCCTTCAATCCTTCGGTCACGCGAATCACAACACCAGCGACACCGCCATCACGAACCAGAAGATTCGATCCCGCGCCAACTGCGAGAATCGGGATATCCAACGGACAGGCGGCGAGAAAGGCGCCAAGGTCGCTGGCATCGGCTGGGCAGAAGATAACATCGGCTGGACCACCAACGCCAAACCAGGTGTGGCGCGCCATGGATGCCTGCTCGGCATAGTTACCGCGCACTTTTGGGAGACGATCAAGCAGGCTCATTGGCTTGTCTCCTGTCTTGCGGATAGGTGAATTTCCTCCAACTGTTCGGGTAACGCGGCTGCCCAATTGGTGATATCTCCGGCACCCAGACACATCACCAGATCACCCGGTTTGGTGCGGGCGGCGATTTCAGCTGCCAGATGTGCGGGTGATTCCAGCGCTGCGGACCCCTTGTGGCCATGGTCTCGCAAACCATTTACCAGACCCGTCTTATCGGCGCCCTCAATCGGTGTCTCGCCAGCGGCATAAACATCGGCGACAAGCACCTCGTCAGCGTCATTAAAACAGGCGCAGAAATCAGCAAACAGGTCAGACAGGCGGCTGTAGCGGTGTGGCTGGACGACGGCGATCAACTTATTCTCAGCGCAGAGCATCCGTCCTGCCTGCAACGCTGCCTTGATCTCGACAGGGTGATGTCCGTAATCGTCAATTACGGTGACACCTTGGCTAACGCCTTTCTTATCAAACCGGCGTCCCACACCACCGAATTTTGCCAAGGTCTCGATGATGCGCTCCGGGGCAACACTCATTTCCAGCGCTACGGCGATTGCCGCGAGGCAGTTCTGTGCATTGTGGTCGCCGAGCATTGGCAGATGGACGTCGTTCATACGTTCCAGACCGTCACAAATCCTGTCTGACAGCTGAACGTCGAACACCATTGACCCATCTTCGGAGCGCACATTTACCGCACGGACATCGGCGTTCGCCGCTGAGCCATAGGTGATAATCCGACGGTCCTTGATTCCGGCCATCATCCGTTGCACGGCGGGATGGTCTATACACAGGGTGGCAAAGCCATAGAAGGGAATAGACGAGACGAAATTTAGGAACGCCTGTTCCAGCGCCTCATAACTGCCATGATGATCGAGATGTTCCGGGTCGATGTTTGTCACCACGGCAACGGTCGGGTTCAGCTTGGCAAAAGAACCGTCGGATTCATCCGCCTCGACCACCATCCATTGGCCCTTGCCAAGCCGGGCATTGCTGCCCCAGCCAGTGATGATGCCGCCATTGACCACGGTGGGATCAATGCCCGCGCTATCGAGCAAAGTCGCCACCAGCGAGGTCGTGGTTGTCTTGCCATGTGTACCAGCAACCGCGACTGACCAGCGCAGGCGCATCAATTCACCAAGCATTTCCGCTCGGTGGACAATGGGCAGAAAGCGTTCACGTGCCGCCATTACCTCAGGGTTATCGGGTCTTATTGCGGTTGAGGTGACGACGATCGAAGCGTCCCCGAGATTATCTGCACTCTGGCCACACATCACCGGAATGCCCTTAGCCCTTAGGCGCTTCACATTGGCATTGTCGGACATGTCACTTCCCTGCACCTGATATCCCATTTCAAATAGAATCTCGGCGATGCCGCTCATGCCGATGCCACCAATCCCGGTGAAATGCAGGGTACCAATCGAGAGGGGCAGTTCGCTCATGACTGGCCTCCTGAAATGCCATGGGTTGCCTGCTGGCTATTATTGTCACCAAGTGCCAGCGCATAATCCGCAATCGCCTTGGCAGCATCTGGCATTGCCAGCTTTCGGGCGTTATGGCCCATCTGCGCTAATTGTTCGCCATCTCCAAAAAGAGTGCTGATATCGGCAGCAAGGCTGACGGCGTCCAGTTCGGCTTCGGAACGGCACAGGCCGCCGCCAATATTGGCCAGCTGGTGGGCGTTTGCTGTTTGGTGATCGTCCATTGCGCTCGGCAATGGAACAAGAATGGCTGCTCGTCCTGCCGCCGCCAGTTCGGCAACGGATGAGGCACCAGCCCGACTGATTACAAGATGGCTGTTGGCCAGAATATCTGGAATGTCATCAAAGAATGGTTCCACTGTCGCACTCACCCTAAGTTCCCGGTAGGTTGCGCGCAGATTGTCAAGTTGCTCGGGGCGGCATTGCTGAGTCAGGCGGAGGCGCGATCGGATGCTGGCGGGCAGGGCGGCGATCGCTTCGGGCAGCAAGTCAGCAAAAATCCCGGCGCCGAGGCTGCCGCCAAGAACTGTGAGCTGAAGCGGTGCATCCAGGGCAATGCTGTTTGGCTTGATATTGAAAAAGGCCTGCCGTACGGGCATGCCGCCGGTAAAGCAGTTTACATCCTGAGGCAGATTGGCTGTTTGCTGCCAGCTTAGCGCAAGATGTCCGGCGCGACCGGCCAGCATCTTGTTTGCTCTGCCGAGATAGGCATTCTGCTCATGCACCATTGTCGGTATCCGCAGTAGTGCCGCTGTCAACAATGGTGGAAATGAGGGATACCCGCCAAAACCAATCATCGCCGCAGGCCGTCTCATCACCAGCTGCAGCAGCGATTTCACCGCGCCGCCGGACAACAGCAACAGTGCCCGTAACCGGCGTAATAATCCCTGTTGGAATGGCGAGGCTGCGGCGATGATTGTCTGAGGAACTCCGGTGACCATGCGGGCGCCGCGCCCGTCGGTAAACAACAGCGTGGTGTGGCCCTCTGCCTGCAATCGTTCGGCGACTGCCAGTGCAGGAAAGACATGACCACCTGTACCGCCGGCAGCGAGGCAAATGAATTTGCCGGTTTCAAGCCCGCCTGTCATCGTGCCGCCCCCTTCGCCTCTGTTGTAGAGTCAACAGACAAGGTTTCACTGCCGGTGCGATAACGCGAAAACGTAGACCAGGAATTGCGCCGCCGCGTCAGTGCCAGCAACAAGCCCATGGTCAAGCCGCTTGCCAGCAAAGAGGAACCGCCATAGCTGACAAAAGGCAGGGTCATGCCTTTGGTTGGGATAAGATCGACTGATGACGCCATATGGATGGCTGCCTGTACACCAATCTGCATAACCAGACTGGAGGCGGCGATCAGGCAGAACAGCCCTTCATCTGAAAGCGCTCTGGCAAAGCCTCGCATGACGATGAAGCCATAGATGCCGAGCAGCACAAGACAGGCGAGCGCACCATATTCCTCAGCTGCCACCGCAAAGATGAAATCTGAATGAGCATCGGGAAGATGCAGCTTTACTGTGCCATCGCCGGGACCGACGCCGAAGATTCCTCCCTCGGCGAAGCTCTGGCGGGCGCGTTCCACCTGCCACGATCCCCCCTCGAAGAATTTGTTGATCCGCAATGTTACGTGGTCGAGATTGAGGTAAGCGACATAGAGGGCAAGCGGTGCCACAGCGACTGCGCCAATGACAAACAGCATGGGCATACCGGCAAGGAACATCTGAAAGCCCCAGGTCAGGACGATCACCGCTGTCATGCCGATATCGGGTTGCAGCACCAGAATTGTTACAAGGCCAGCCAACAGTGCGGTCGAATAGATCCAGCCGGGAAAGTCCTCTCCCTCACGCCACAGGGTCAACAACCATGCTGAGACGATGGCGAAAAGTGGTTTCGCAAATTCAGATGGTTGCAGATTGAAACCGAACAGGGTGATCCATCGTGTTGCGCCTTTGATCTCGCTACCGGCAACAATGGCCATGATCATCAGGCCAATAACGCCGGCAAGTCCCACCAGCGAAAGTGCCCGAATTGGACGTGGCTCAAGCATAGAGACTGTGATCATCACAGCCAGTGACGGCATGATGTACAGCAGTTGCCGCACCATGAAATGTTGTGACGGCAAGTTAATCAAATTTGCCACTGCTGGTCCGGCTGCCATTACAAGCAGAGCTCCCAGCACCATCAGGATCAGCGCCCCGGCAAGCAGCCATTTGTCAACGGTCCACCACCAAGTGCCAACAAGTGAGCGGTCAGTGCGGTCAAGCATGGGCACCACCCGTGCCTGTTCCACCTACAGACGCTGCCAGTTGCCGGGCAATGCCGGTAAAAGCATCGCCTCTCGCGGCAAAGCTCTCAAACTGGTCAAAAGAGGCGGCGGCCGGTGCCAGCAGCACGGTCGCGGCAATGCCGCCTGCCCAGGCATCGGCGAAGGCGGCGGTAGTCGCTGCGCGAAGGTCACCATGCTCTGTTGCTGGACAGCGCCCTTCAAGTGCGCTGGCAAAAACCGGAGTTGACTCGCCGATCAGATAAGCGCTGGTCACATGCTCAAGTGCCTGTACCGCTGCGCCAATGCCGTCCTCTTTCGCAAGGCCGCCCGCAACCCAGTAGATATTTTCAAAGGCTTGCAAAGCCCGCGCCGCTGCCACCCCATTGGTTGCCTTTGAGTCATTGACAAAGGTAATCGGGCCGGCGCTGGCAACATGCTGCAACCGGTGGGGCAGGCCGGCAAAACTTTCCATACCCTGATCAATGATGGTTGTGGAAACACCAAGCTGGCGTAGCACAAGGGCTGCGGCAGCGGCATTTTCCGCATTATGCGCACCGGTCAGTGCTGGACAGGCGGCGATGCTGGGTGGAGCGTCATTGCTGCGGGCAATCTCAACTGGATGGCCTTCGGCGGTCCATGCCATTGCAAGGCTGCGTACATGCCCGTCACCGTCTCCCAGTATGGCCAATCCTCTGCCGTCAAGTGCCTTTAGAATTCGCGCCTTTGCCTCGACATAGCCATCCATGCCGCCATGTCGGTCAAGATGGTCGGGACTGATGTTTAGCAACACACTCATATCCGTGCGCAGCGATGGAGTTGTCTCCAGCTGGTAGGATGACAGCTCCAGCACGATCACACCGTCTGGACCGGGATCATCCATTTGACACGAAGCGTCACCGATATTGCCGCCAACTGCGGCAGGAATTCCTGCCACATTCAGGCAGTGACCGATCAGCGCGGTGGTTGTTGATTTTCCATTGGTTCCGGTAATCCCAACAATGCGCGCTGATGGCTGTGCCAGCATCGCGATTTCTATCTCACTGACCACATTGACATCATGATCGGCGGCCAGCTTTGCCGCTGGATGCGGTTCCGGGTAAGCGTGCGCGATCCCGGGGCTAATCACCATAAGATCAATCTCGGCCCAGGGCCACTGTGACCATGGGCGCAGATGTGCCCCCTCTGGAAGCCGTTTGGGTATATTATGGTCATCAGCCATAAACACGGTGGCATCTGCCGCCAACAAGGACGCCGCGGCGGCGAGACCGGACTTGCCGAGGCCAAGAACCCCAACAATCTTTCCTGTCATCTGTGTCGGTATCAACATCGCCTCACATCCCCTCAGCGCAGCTTCAGTGATGACAGGCCAGCCAGTGCCAGCACGACAGCAATGATCCAGAACCGGATGACAATTGTGGATTCGGCCCAACCCTTGCGCTCAAAATGATGATGCAGCGGAGCCATCAGGAAAATTCTTTTGCCGGTCAATTTGAAGGAGGCGACCTGCAAAATTACCGACAGGGTTTCCACAACGAACAGACCGCCGGTAATGGCGAGGACAAGCTCGTGCCGTGTGGCAACGGCAATTGCGCCAAGTCCTCCGCCAAGCGCCAACGATCCGGTATCGCCCATAAACACCTTCGCTGGTGGTGCGTTGAACCACAGAAAGCCCAGTCCGGCGCCGATTAGCGCGCCGCACATCACCGCTAGGTCACCTGTGCCAGGGACATAGTTGATTTGCAGATAGGCAGAAAAATTGCTGTTGCCGACCAGATAGGCAATCAAGCCAAAACAGGCGGCAACGATCATCACCGGAACGATGGCGAGCCCGTCAAGCCCATCTGTCAGATTGACTGCATTTGAGGAGCCAACAATCACCAGCATCGCGAAGGGGACATATAGCAGCCCCATCGTTAGCAGATTATCCTTCAAGAATGGCACGGCAATGCCGTAGCGCAACTGGTCTGGTGATAACTCAATCAAAACCAGTGTGACAAAGAAAGACGCCAGCAATTGCAGGCCAAGTTTCATCCGTCCTGACATGCCGTTATGTGACCGACGGCGCAACTTCATCCAGTCATCAACGCTGCCGATAACACCAAAGCTGAGGGCAATGGCCAAAACTGGCCACAGATAGGGGTTTGAGAGTGGCATCCACAGGATTGTCGACATCGCAAACGCGCCGAGTATGAGTAGCCCACCCATGGTTGGGGTCCCAACTTTGGTGATTAGATGTGACTCCGGCCCGTCATCACGGATCGGCTGGCCCTCGCCCTGATTGGTTTTTAGCCAGCGGATCATCATTGGTCCGAACATCAGGCTCAAAATCAGCGCGGTTATTGTCGCGCCACCTGTGCGAAAGGTGATGTAGCGGAAAAGATTGAAGGGCTGAAATTCAGCGGCCAGAGGCACGAGCAGGTCAGGCAGCATGGAACTCTCCCTCCTGTGGGTTGGCGCGTCTGGCACCGTCTGTCGTGTCTTCGGGCGGTGGGGCCAACTCGTTAATGAGTGAATTGGCGATACGGTGCGCGCCTGACACATTCGACCCTTATATAAAGATCCGATCATGTGGCTGAATAAGGCCGGCAAGCAGACTGAGCGCCTGCTCACTGTCATTGGCAGGATGACAGGTTACTGCCGGACAGGCGGTCTCCAATGCCGTTGCCATTTGGCCCATTTGCGGGCCAAGGACAATCACATCACGCGGCGCAAGCGATGTCAGTAGTGGCACAAGCGCATCATGCGCCGCGGCGGTGCCATCCCCTAGTTCAAGCATATCGGAGAGCACTATTATGTCCGGCGGCGTGTCGGCAAGCCCAGAGAGTGCTGCCGCCATCGAGGCAGGACCTGCATTATAGCTGTCATCAACAAGCGTTACCGGTTGGTGTGCGAATATCCCGTGATGCTGTGCGCCGCGCCCCGGCAGATCAGAAAAATCTTCCAGATGGCTGGCAGCCTCCCTCACATCAAGGCCCAGAGCCTCGATCACTGCCAGAATACCAAGTGCGTTCAGCGCCCAATGAGGTGCCGCCATGCCAAGTGTGAAGGTAAGGGGAATGCCGGCGCAATCGGCTTCTATTTTCTGACTGTTTTGGGCTGTGTCATTGGACAAGAGGCAGAATTCAGCATCATTTCCGGTGCCAAAGCTGATGATCCGGCCAGCACCCGCCAGCTTGGCGCGGCGTGACAAATCATCGAAGAATTCATCATCCCGGTTCAGGACGGCAACACCAAGTCCGCACAGACCATCAAAGATCTCCGCCTTTGCAGCAGCAATCTCGGCAAGTGAGGTAAAGAAGCCGGCATGCGAGTCAGCAATGCGAGTGATAAAGGCAATGTCGGGTCCGGCCATGAGGCTGAGATCGGCAATTTCACCAGGCGCGTTCATTCCCATTTCCTGAATGGCGACGGGGGCATCTGCAGGCAATGCGGCGAGCGTCAGTGGAACGCCAACATGGTTGTTGAAACTGGCTTTGTTGGCATGGCAGCCGCCCATACGTCGCAGAATATGCGCCAGCATTTCCTTGCTACCGGTTTTGCCAACCGATCCAGTAATGCCAACCAGACGGCCCCCTTTTTGTTGATGGGCAATTCGTCCCATGACCGCAAGATCGCCAAGTGCCTGCAGGCTGTCACCGACCAGAATCTGTATGCAGCCGCTGGCCTGGAGCGCAGAGTCTTCAATGATACGCGATACCAGTGCCGCCGCCGCCCCATTTTTTGCGGCATCAACAACAAAGTCGTGGCCATCAGCATGGGCGCCGGGTAGGGCGACAAAGAGACTGTCCTCGCGGCACCTACGGCTATCAATAGTAATGTCGGTGATGATGAAATCAGTGCTTTGCCCAGCGGTAACATGGCCGCCGGCCCGGGCCAGAATTTCAGTTGCATGAAGCGCTGTCTTGGTCAGGTTATCAGTCATCATCCACCGCCTGCGTCTGCCGCTTGGATCTGACGTGCATCGATCAATGTTGAAATGGCATTATGGGCGACATTAGCATCGCTGAAGGGCAGGGTTTCATCGCCGATAAGCTGTACAGTCTCGTGGCCTTTGCCAGCGATCAGCAGCACATCACCATTTGCAAGCTCACTAATGGCGGTGGCAATAGCCCTGTCCCGGCCAGCAATTTCCACAGCGTTGGGGCAGGTGGTGATGATCGCGCTACGAATGGTGCTGGCATCCTCAGAACGTGGATTATCATCTGTCACAAATATCACGTCGGCACCGGCATTTGCGATCTCGCCCATCATCGGGCGCTTACCGGGGTCGCGATCGCCGCCGCAGCCAAACAACACCACAAGCCGGCCAGTAACCTCTGGCCGCAGTGCTGCCAATGCTGCTGCAAGCGCATCTGGCGTATGCGCATAATCGACAACGATCTGCGCTCCATAAGGATGTCCAGATACCGTCTGCATGCGGCCGGTTGCCGCCTTGAGAAAGGCGATGGCATGCAGGGAGTCCTGCAGGGGCAATCCGCTCATATGACCCATGATTGCTGCGGTCAATGCGTTCATTGCCTGAAAGGTGCCAGACAGTGCCAGCGGAATGTGCCAATCATCATCACAGTGGCTGACCAGCATCTGCAACAGGCCAGCGACTGGCTCAATCTTGATAATTCGGAAATCGGCATCCTTGGCAAAGCCGAGCGTCACCAACACGCGCGGCGTGGCCGTGTCGGCGGCAATCATCTCGGCGAGCTTGCGGCCATAGGGATCATCAATGTTGATTACCGCGACGCCGGCGTGCATTAGAATGTCGGTGAACAGCCGTGCTTTCGCCGCGAAATAGGTATCCATATCATGGTGATGGTCGAGATGGTCACGGGTCAGATTGGTAAAGGCCGCGACATGAATATTCAGACCGTCAAGCCGATATTGCTCCAGCCCATGGCTGCTCGCCTCTAGCGCCAGATGGGTGATGCCGGCACTTGCCAGTACATGCAGGTTGCTGTGCAGGCTGATTGCGTCAGGTGTTGTTAGCGATGGCAGGTCAATCATCTTGCCCTTAAGTTTGCGTGTATCTGTTCCTTGCGCCCCCAACGTGCCGAGTGAGGCCGCGTCCCAGGTGACACGTTTCCATATCTGGCGCAGAAACTCCGCGGTTGAAGTCTTGCCGTTAGTGCCGGTGACAGCGGCGATCATTGATGGTTGACGTGGCCAGAATTTGGCAGCGGCTCTTGCAAGCACCCGCCGGGGATTGGCGGTCTGGATGACGGGTGTGCCGGCCTGCCTGAGTGCGTCCAGCTCATCATCCAGATCGCGGTTATCGGTGATAACTGCGATGGCGCCTGCATCCACGGCATGCTGGCAAAATTGCCGTCCATCGGATTTTGTTCCGGCGATAGCAAAGAACAGATGGCCAGCACGAATTTTTCGCGAGTCTTCGCTCAACCCGGTCACAGCGAGGTCGCCGGTGATCGCTGGCAGCGTTGTTTCAGTCAGGCTTTTTGGCAGCAGTTCAGAAAGTCGCAAGAGTTTTTTTCTCCTCTCCAATCTGCAAATCAACGCGAAGTTTTTGGCGAATTTCCGGCGATTCTTCGTCAACAGGAAGAATGCCAAGCAGCGGAGCTGCCTGTTCGACGATGCGCTTTACAGCTGGTGCAGCCACCCAGCCACCCGTGGCGTAGCCATAGGATTTTTTCTGTCCCTTTGGCTCATCAACCATCACCGCCAGAACGTAGCGTGGGTCATGCACTGGAAAGGTGGCGACAAAAGTTGCCAAATTGGCCTTCTTGTCATAGCCGTTACCAAGAATTTTTTCGGCGGTGCCCGTCTTGCCGCCGACCATATAGCCGGGCGCCTCGGCAAAGTTGCCGGTGCCATCGGGGTGCGAGACAACGAGCCGCATCATCGAACGGACATTGCGCGTAGTCTCAGCGGAGAAGACGCGGGTCTTGATTGGATTGTCCCCGGTCTGCCGTTTGAGCAGTGTTGGCGTTACCCATAAGCCATCGCCACTTGCAGCGCCAACTGCGCTGGCTAGATGCACGGGTGAGATAGAAATGCCGTGACCGTAGGAAACAGTCATCGTCTCAATTCGTTTCCACTGTCGTGGGGTCAGTGGGCGTCCGATTTCGGGCAGCTCGAGAGGGAGATGGTCAAGCAACCCAAGCTTTTCCATAAACAGGCGCTGTGTTTGAGGACCGATCGCCTCAGCCATTTTTGCCGATCCAATGTTCGAGGAATAGACGAGAATTTCAGAAATGTTCAAGGGTCGCTTATAGACATGAAAATCATTGATTGTGAAACGCGCGACACGGAGTGGCTTCGCCACATCATATGTCTGACCCATGCGAACAGCCCCTGTCTCGAGGGCGATGGCCGTGTTCAGCACCTTGAAGGTGGAGCCCATTTCGTAGAGCCCTTTGGTGGCGCGGTTGAAGCGCGCATCTGCGCTGATCTTGCCAAGATGGTTAGGATTGAAATCTGGCAATGACACCATTGCCAAAATCTCGCCACTCCTGATGTCGAGCAGCACGCCAGCGCCGCCAATTGCCTCAAAATCATTGATTTGGCTGGATATTTCCTTCGCAAGAATGGCCTGCATCCCAATGTCGATCGACAGGGTGACATCATTGCCGGCCAGCAGCTGTGCCTCCATTGATTTTTCCACGCCAGCAATGCCGTGATTCTGTGTATCGACCTGGCCAAGAATATGCGCCGCCGCGTTGCCACGTGGATAGGCGCGTAGCATGCCGTCACGGAAATTGATGCCGGGAATGCCGAGGCCAAGAATGGCGGCGTGCCGCTCCGGGGTAAGTTTGCGGTCAAGCTCGACGTAACGGGCGTCTTTCTGCAGCAGTCTGGTCAGACTGGCCTCGTCATGATGTGCGATCAGCGGGGCAAGCTGAAGGGCTGCCTCAGTCACATCCATGATTTCGCTGGGATCGGCATGCAGCACAGTCATCGGTAGATTGGTCGCCATCAACCGGCCACGGCGATCAAGAATCTGGCCACGCTCGGTGGTGCCGGCAAGTGGAACCGGGCTGACGCTGGCGGCTTCCGTGGCTGTTGCCAGTGTGACGATGCGAACACCGATGGTGATGAACACGGCCAGTGCAATGAAACAACTGGCGACAAGCCGGCCCTCGGCGATGCGTCTTGATTTTGCAGGATCGGGACGGTCCGGAAAAACCAGACTCCGCGCCGCCAGCAAACTTTGTTTCATCCTGTTCTGGGTTATCTCGGTCTTGGTCATGGCTGTGTGGCCCCCGACCCGGAGATTTCCCTGAACAGGTTCAGTTCAGGGGCGATGCTGTCACCGGCGGCTGGTTTCATTTGCCCCGGCCCGACAGCACGATCCTTGAATTGTGGGATCAGCCGCATCGGGATTGCATCAATTGGGAGCACCCGGTCTCTGGCGATCGGGCGCATGCCGAGCAAGCGATCAGATAATTCCATGACGCGCTCCGGACGAGAGAGATATGCCCACTCGGCCTCAAGAACGGCGATTTCCCGTTTGGTCTTGCGGATATCGGACTCCAGCGCGGCAAGTCTGTCCTCACGGATATCGATGCCGGTCTTGACCTGATATAGGATGGTGCCAAGCGTAGCCAGAAAGAGAGCGCACAACAGAATGATCCGCATGATCTAGCCCCTCCCTGCTTGATGGGGGGCGTCATGATTGGCCGCGATGGTAGGCGCAGCGGTGCGACGGGCGACACGCAGCTTTGCTGACCGCGCACGTGTGTTTTCTGCCTGTTCGCTGGCGCTTGGTACAACCGCTTTGCGGCTCAACAATTCAAAAGTGGGGGCAGGCCCATCGATGTCGGGCATGTGGCGTGATGGCCTCGCCGCGGCCTGACTGCGCGCTGTGAGGAAGCGTTTAACAATCCTGTCCTCAAGTGAGTGAAAGGACACCACAGCCAAAATGCCGCCCGGCTTTCGCATTGCCTCGACGGCGACAAGGCCTTGCGTCAACTCGGCACGCTCGCGGTTGATATAGATGCGCAATGCCTGAAAGCTGCGTGTCGCCGGGTCGATTTGCCCAGGCCGTTTGGCTGGCATAACCGCGTGGATGATCGCTGCCAATTGGCTGGTGGAGGTGATGGGATATTCCCTGCGGGCGCTAACAATCGCCTTGGCAATGCGCCGTGACGCCTTTTCCTCACCATAATCCCACAGAATCTGCGCCAGCATTCGCTCATCTGCCTGCATCACAACATCTGCCGCGCTGTCACCGCTTTTTGACATCCGCATGTCTAGCGGCCCATCAGTGCGAAAAGAAAAACCTCGCTCGGGTTGGTCTAACTGAGTCGAGCAGACACCGAGGTCAAAGGCCGCGCCATCCAGTTCAGTTTCAGGGTCAAGCAGGCTGATCATTTCCGAAAAACAACCCTCGACAAGCGAAAAGCGACCTGCGAATTCGGCAAGCATGGGCTGGCCACGCCGGATCGCATCGGGATCGCGGTCAATGGCGATCACCTTACAGTCAGCTGCTTCGAATAGCGCCCGACTGTAGCCACCATTTCCAAAGGTGGCATCAAGATAGATGGCATTATCCGCGGGGGTCAGCGCTGCCACCACCTCGCGCAACAGAACCGATTGGTGGAGCGCCTGATGGTGAAGCTGCTGTTCTGGCATCACTGGGCTCCGCTGTCAGGCTCGCGCCGGTGCGCGCCAAGTCGCAGGCTTGGAAGGCCGCTTGTCTTGGCACGGCTGCGCGCATCTGCCTCGCGCGTGCGGTACCGGTCAGGCAGCCAAATCTGGAACGACCGGCCGATGCCAGCATAGAGGGCCACATCCTGTAGCTCGGCAAAGCTGATGAAATCAGCCGACAGCATGATGCGGCCCTCGCTATCCAGCTTCATTTCCTGGGCGCTGGACAGCATTGTCTGTAGGGTTGCCACCTCAGCCGAGAGACTGTCCATACTGTCAATGGCGTCGACAATTTGACCGATCCGTTCCGGCCCGCAGCCCTCAAGGCATGGCTCGGTCAGGGATTTGAAAAGATAGAGCGGATCACGACGACGCTCCAGCACTGATCGGAAAGGCGCCGGCACCGAAAGGCGCCCCTTTTTGTCAATGCGGTTTTCAAATGTGGATAGAAATAAATCCACGTGCCTGTCCCCAAATTTTCCGCCCTCTCGGGCCTGCTCCAGCGGTGGGGTGAACTGCCTCTACGGCCTGTGTGTCCCCTTCACCGGTGTTTCCTCTTTCCCGTTTTTGGCTCTGGGCCTGCTTTCTAGCCATCTTGCAGCTGTTGACATCAACGCTGCCTGCGGCCGAACGCAGGACCCCAAACTTAAAATGGGATATTATGGGATATCATGGGAATTTGTGGAGGTCAATGGGTTAACACTGTTTTCTCATGGGAAAAGCCAATGGTTTCAATAGTTTAATTTCATTATTCAACATCATTATATAACATATTGAAAATCAATGATGTTCTGTTTTTGTACTATTTTGAGAGATATATTTGCCAGCTAAAGGGTCAGCAAGACAGGTTTCTGCCTGTTACAACTTTGGATTTTCGCTCATTACATCAGCCGATGAACAGATGCTCGCTGGTTTCTGGCTTGTCGTTTTGCCAGGCGATGGCAAAGCCTGATCTCTGTGTCGTCTTTTCTTGCTGAAAGAGGAGGGCAGATCAGTTCCGGACCATTATTCAACCCGCACATGGCGCTGGCGGGGTGGTGTGACACCACAACCGCAAAAGGTGAATTTCTGGCAACTTTTATCACGTTCCGGTGAGTTTGCGTCGTTGTCGGCCTTTACCACCAGCCTGTGCATTGACGGCAAATCTTACCCGCTGGGCTAATTGATGATCTGGAGTGAGCGTGGATGCGACCATGCAACCGGAAAATGTGGGAGAGGCCCGGCGGAAAAGGCAAATTGGATGAAGCTACATAAAGCATTGATTAGATCATCGCTTGGTTGTCGGTTTGTCGGCCTGCTGCTGGCAAGCCTGATTGCTGGATTGATGCTGACCATACGCTGGTCACGCAAGGACCAGTCCCACATCGCTGCTTTCCTTGCTGAACAGGAAGGTGTGATCATGGTGTTTTGGCATGAACGGACCTTGGCACTGCCGTGTCTTTGGCCACGACAGTTTCCGCTCTATGCGCTGCAATCCCCACATGCCGATGGTCGAATGATGGCGCATGTAATTGGCTGTTTTGGTTTGCGCACGGTGTGGGGCTCTTCAAATCGCCAGCCCCGGGCCGGGTTGCGGGGTCTGATGCGGGTCCTGCAGGATGGCAAATCTGTCGCGTTGACGCCTGATGGGCCGCGGGGTCCGGCGCGCTGTGTGGCGGTGGGGCCGGTAGCGCTGGCACAGATTACCGGCAAGCCGATCGTGCCGTTTTGCTGGGCAACCAGACGCCACTGGCGCGCGTCAGGCTGGGACCAGATGTTTGTGCCGAAGCCTTTTTCGTCCGGCCGCTTTGTGATGGGTGCGCCGCTGCATGTTGGGCGCGGTGACGGACGCGCCGCCGACCGGCAGATATTGGAAACAGCACGTCGTCAGCTTGATGCGGCGCTGAATGAACTCGGTGATCAGGCAGCGGCCCTTGCTATGGGGCAGATGTGGCCATTGGTCAGTACGGCGAAAGAGCCTATCATCTCTAGGCAGACCATGCCAAAATGAGGCCGTCACATCAGGGCAAAACAGCAAAACAGCAAGACACTCCAAGATGTGAAAAGACAGGGAAATTTGATCAAGGCACCCCCGTCAAAAGCGTCGCGTTATCAGATCTATAAGCTGTCAGATGGCCTGTAAGCCGGGTTCTGTGTCCCGCCTGCATGACGCAGAGGGTGATGACCATTCATCTAGTGCGGGCTGTTGCCAGCCGCCTCAAGCGACCTACCCGGACATCAGTGCAGGATCGCACCAGCCGCACGCGGCATGTGTCCCTACATGGTCTTGCTCCGGATGGGGTTTACCATGCCCAGCCTGTTACCAGCCTGGCGGTGCGCTCTTACCGCACCTTTTCACCCTTACCAGCATACGTCCCGTGGGGCGTATGGGCGGTTTGTTTTCTGCGGCACTTTCCCTGGGGTCACCCCCGCCGGGCGTTACCCGGCATCCTGATCCTGTGGAGCCCGGACTTTCCTCTCCCACCGGATTTCTCCGTTGGTGGCAGCGGTCATCCAGCCATCTGACAGCAGCATAAGTTTAGAGGTGGCAGGGCCGACGGGTCAAGGCTGTGCGTCGCTGTCAGATGCCAGCGCCTCGGCGCGTTCAGCGACCTCGAGCCATTGTGTTTCCTTCTCATCTTTCTTCGCTTGCGCGGTGGCGAGCGCCGCTGCGGCCTGAGTGCATTTTTCGGGGTAGTCGGTGAACAGCGTAGGGTCGGCCATCGCCGCCTCCAGCGCGGCAATGGCGGCGGCTAGTTGTTCGATCTCGTCTGGCAATCTGTCGAGTGCATGCTGATCGCGAAAGGTGAGGCGGACAGGGCGGTTTGCCGCCTTTGTCCCTTTGGCGTCCCCCTTGTTGGCACCGGTGCCTTTTGTTGTCTTGCTTCCTGTTTTTCGGCCAGCCTTTCTCCCGGTTTGGTCACCGGCCCTTGCAATTTGCCGCGCTTGTGTGGCCTTCCGGCGCTCCAGATAGTCTGAATACCCACCGGCATGGCTGACCACCCTCGCATCACCCTCAAAAGCCAGCAATGCAGTCACTGTTCGGTCCAGAAAATCGCGGTCATGGCTGACAATCAGGATGGTGCCGTCATAATCGGCAATTACCTCCTGCAATAGCTCAAGCGTTTCCAGATCAAGATCATTAGTCGGTTCGTCAAGCACAAGAAAATTGTGGCTTTGAGCGAATAGCTTGGCCAGCAATAGCCTGTTCTGTTCACCGCCTGACAGGGTCGATACCTTCTGTGTCATCTTGTGATCATCAAACATGAAATCGCGCAGATAGGCGGTTACGTGCTTGGTCTGGCCCGCAACCTCAACTGTATCACCCGTGCCACCAGTCAGAATTGTCCAGGGCGACGCCGTCCGGTCGAGAGTTTCGCGCCGCTGGTCAAAATAGGCGTGCAATAGCCCAAAACCCTCGCGTACGCGCCCGCTATCCGGTTGCTGTAATCCCAGAAGGATGCGTACCAGCGTTGATTTGCCGATGCCGTTCGGCCCAACAATTCCAATGCGGTCACTACGCCGGACCAGCAAATTGAAATGATTGAGAAGCTGGCGGCGGGTTGCCTCACCATTTGTGGTGGCTGTCTTGGATGTTGTCGCCGGCACGGATGCGGACAGGTCAATGCCCTCAAGCACCATTTGTCCACCGCCCTCTGCAGGGCCTGTTTCCATGCGCATGGCGCGCTGCGTGATGCCGCCCGACTTTGCCCGCTCGCTGCGCAGTGACGCCAATTCGCGCAACCGTCCCTGATTGCGCTTTCGGCGGGCGGAAATGCCTTCGCGTGACCATTTGGTCTCGCTTGCAATACGGCGGTCCATTTTATGCAGCACGACTGCCTCTTCGGCGAGAATGCCCTCGGACCAATCGTCAAATTCGCCAAAATGGCCATCACGGCGGCGCAACTTGCCCTGATGCAGCCAGATGATGCCTGTCCCCAGATTGCGCAAAAAGGCGCGGTCATGGCTAACAACCAGCAGGGCGCCCCGGTGTTGCCGCAACAGATCCTCCATCCATTCGATGGTTGGCAGGTCCATGTGATTTGTTGGTTCGTCAAGCAGGAGAATATCGGGTTCGGTGTATAGCGCCCGGGCCAGCGAAACCCGCCGTGCCTCGCCACCCGATAGCCCGTCACTCATTCGATTGGGGTCCAGCCCCATCCGCATCAGGATTGCTTCTGCCTGGTGCGTTGGCACCGGCCGACCAGCGGCGTCAGCATCATAGCCGGCAGTGACAATGGCGCGCAGCGTCATGCCCGGATGAATTTCAGGAGCCTGAGGCAAGTAGGCAATTTGCGTACCGGGTGCGACCCACAGGCTGCCCTCATCCATTTCACCATGTCTGGATAATAGTTTCATCAAGCTGGATTTGCCGGCACCATTTCGCCCTACAAGAGCCAGCCTGTCGCCAGCATGAAGCGCGAGGTCGGCACCGCGAAGCAGCCAGCGATCGCCAAGGTTGATCCCGCAATCGGCGATGGTCAGCAGGGGCGTCGGCATGGTCAGCCAAGTCCTCGCTGGCGGGCGATGCTGTCATAGGCAGCGTTGATTTTCGCCAGCTTGTCGGTGGCCACCTTGATGAATTCCTCAGGCATACCCTCGGCGATCAGTTTGTCCGGGTGGTTGGCGCGCACAAGGTCGCGCCAGCGGCTGCGCAAATCCGCATCGCCAATATCCCGGTCAACGCCAAGCACCTCATAGGGTGTAGGGCCAGCCTCGCCATGCAGCGCCATCAGCCGCGCGAAATCTGTCTCGGAAAAGCCAAAAATCTCTGCCACGGTTGAGAGATATTTGGCCTCAGGGGGTGTCACAGCGCCGTCTGATCTGGCGATGTGAAATAATAGATCAAGCAATTGCTCGAGAATTGGTGCGCGCTCGTCAAACAGCTTGGCGACCTGTTTCGCATAGCTCTCAAAACCATCTGGCGTTTGCCGCGCCAAATCCCAGAACTTGCCAACCTGGCTGACCTCGGTTTGGGGTATGTGAACACGTTGGCGAAAGGCTGAAATCTCATCATGAGTCACCACACCATCGGCCTTGGCCATTTTCGCAGAGAGGGCGATCACCGCGACGGTGAAGGCAACCCTGCGACTGGCGTCAGCATCTTCAGTCGCCTTTGTTGGCGAGAAGCCCCGTTCCACAGCAATACCGGCCGCTGCGCCCAACAGGCCGCCAATCGGGCCACCAAAAGCAAAGCCTGCTGCGCCGCCGATGATCATTCCCCAAATACTCATGCGCATATCTAGCGTCTGGCAACAGCCAATAGCAAGCCTGTAACGGTCTGTTTTGCAATCTATCTTTTTAGCCCTTGCCGTCAGTATTACAGTCAATCAGCAGGTTGCGGCATTTTCGCACTAGCGCATACCGGGGTGTATGGATAGGCTAGCGACATGGAAAATGCATTGGCAAAATCTGCTGGCGTTGGCGCTGGCGCGGAGCAAACGGTTTCTGTCACAACGCTTGACTTGACGGGTTTGAAATGCCCGTTGCCAGTGTTGAAAGCGCGCCGCCAGATCAGTCAGATGACGGCTGATGACCGACTTGATGTGATGGCTGCTGATCCTGCAGCACCACTGGATTTTGAGCATTTTTGCAGCACTGGCGGCCATGAGCTGATCGAGACAAGGAGCGAAGATGATGTGTTCACCTTCTGCATTCGTGTCGGCGCTAGCCAAACAGCCTGACGGCGATCCCCGATCTAGCCCCTTAAATAATCTAACCCAGTAAATAATCTACCCGAGCAAATTCAGGTGAAATGCCTGCGCAAGCGGACCATCAGTAGGCCCGTCATACAGCCCCAGCTCGCGGCATTTGATGAAAAATCCTGGGGCCGGTATGCCACCGCGGTTGCGTGAAATGACTCTGGCCGCCCGGAGCTTTGCTCCTGCCTGATGATCTGCGACCAGACTTGTCTCCAGCCACAGGGTCAATCTATGGATGCGGTGCGGTGGTGGGATGGAGGCGGCGTCGGCCAACTCCGCATAGGTGATCAGCCTGTCCGCAGCGATGACCGAGGCTAGCGCCATTTCAGCGCGATGCTGCCAGATGGCCTCGCTGCGCTGTTCGCTGATGTCTGGATTCTGGTCCATCTCCGGCCTGCCACTTGGTGATTGCGGCGCTGTCTATTTGCGCCTATTTTGCCGGTATGGTTTATCTCAGATCATTCATCTTTAACAGTATGTTCTATCTGATGACCGCGATGGTTGTTGTGCTGTTGTTGCCGCTTTTGTTACTGCCCTCGGCTGTTGTGCGGCTTGTCGCCCGCTGTTGGGGCTGGATGACAGCCAAACTTCTGTTGATTGTAGGAGTCCGACATCGGATTTGGGGTGACATGGCGCTTGACCAACAGGTGATCTATGCCGCTAAACATCAATCGGCGTGGGAGACCATCGTTCTGGTCGGTTGCCTGCGGATGCCAGTGACGGTGATGAAGCGGGAATTGCTGTTTCTGCCGCTGATTGGGCTGTTTTTCCTGCGCGCAGGCTGTATCGCGGTTGATCGAGCGGGCGGCATGCGGGCGCTGCGGGAATTGCGCAAGGCGGCGGTAAGGCATTGGCGGCACGGCCGGTCACTATTGATTTTTCCGCAAGGAACGCGCGTCGAACCGGGTACCAGCCATGGCTATGAGGTGGGCGTGTTTGCTCTTTATGATGCGACCGGTCTTCCGGTTGTGCCGGTGGCGCTCAATTCTGGCCATGTTTGGCCGCGCAATAGCTGGACCAAGCGCCCGGGTGTTGTCGATGTTCAATTTTTACCGCCGATAGCGCCGGGTCTTTCGCGTAAGGCTTTCATGGCCGAACTCGAAAAGCAGATTGAGGCTGGTATGGCCGCAATCGACAGCCCATATAAACAGCAGTGAAGACAAAAAATGCCGAGGAGGCACGATCATGGATGGTGGAGGTGGCCGCCCTGAGGGGCAGAAAAACGTACTCGGGCAAACACTGATCAGCTGTTCGCATGATCCTGTCACAGGCTTTTTTCGTGATGGGTGTTGCCATACCGGACCGCAGGACCAGGGTCTGCACACGGTCTGCGCCATCATGACGGATGAGTTTCTGGCTTTTAGCAAGAAAGCTGGCAATGATCTGTCTACACCGATGCCGCAATTTGGCTTTCCCGGGTTGCGTGATGGTGACCAATGGTGCCTGTGCGCTGCGCGCTGGGAGCAGGCGCGGCAAGCGGGTTGTGCGCCCAGGGTGCGGCTTTCCGCCACCAACATAGTGACCCTGCATATCTGTTCGCTCGATGATTTGAAAGCGCATGCAATCGACCTGCAATAGGGGTTGGCACTGAGATCTTGCAAAGCGGTGCTGTTTTGTCAGGAACCATGCTAGAATGGTGCAACAGGAGACAGCCATGCTTGCCATAGATCAGAAAGTAACTCTCAATTGTACCGACACGGGCCGCGATGCGCCCGGGACCATCGTGCGGATTGTTGGCGACCGGGTCGATGTGATGCTGGATGGTGGAGCAAACATTCTTGTCTCGCTGCGGAAGAGCAAACCGGGCCTTTACGTTGGCTCGCAATCTGGCCTGGAATTTGTCATGAAGCTGTGAATGCCTATGCCCATATCATCACCTGACCCACAGGCCAGAACCCGGCCCGATGGTAACATGCCTTCCAGCCACTCCTCGCTGGACAGCAGAAATGCCGAGACACCGCCGCAAAGGCATGCCGATCTGTCGGCATGGCTGGTCTGGGCGGTGTTGATGCTGATTGCCATTGCCATTCTGCCGTTTGCTGTGCACAATCAGGACGTGGTGCGGGCGATTGCCCGCATGTGCGGATTTGATTTCGGATAGCAACCTCAGTTTGGTTTACGCGTAGTTTTTCGTGAACCCCGCACCTTTGGTTTGGCCTCCTTTGGCGGCAATGTCGCACAGAACATGATCGCCATGTCGACATAACGGTGCAGAGCAGAATCCTCAGCAACTCCCTCATGGGCGATGGCAGCCCATCCGCGCATTCGCCTGCCAGTCAAATCCATCGGACCAACATGCGGCTGGTTGGCAATTGCGTTTGTCGCAGCCTCACCAATCCGGATAACAGCCTGTCACCCCAGATAAACACACACATATGGCCATTCATCAAAAAGCCATAGCCGCCAAACATCGTGGTAAGTTCCATTTCGAACATGCCGCCAATGTGATCATGCAGGCGTTCGGCAAGCCCTGCATCATACATGGTGCCCTTCGGGATCAATTTTTGCCACAGATTGTCTCGCGATGACAAAATTTCGCTGTTCTGCCTGTGCCATGTTGCCACATCATCATAATGCGGTTTACCCTTAACCGGAATGCTGGGGAGACATTCGGGAAAATTGTTTAGTGCGGTGTATGCCGCAGCGCAGAAAGTGACCTGGAGGAAACAGCATGATTATCCTAGATGGGGGGCTTGGTCGCCAGCTTGAGGCGATGGGTGCCCCTTTTCGTCAACCTGAATGGTCGGCGGCTGCACTGATTGAGGGGCCGCATTTTGTTCGGGCCGTGCATGATGCGTTCATCGCTGCGGGTGCGGATGTGATCTCGACTAATTCCTATGCGGTGGTTCCGCATCACATTGGCGAGGAAATGTTTGCTGAAAGAGGTGATGAGTTGTTAGCCATCGCGGCAAGAGAGGCGCGTGAGTCGGCGGCGGCTGCCGATCGGTATGTTCGTGTTGCCGCCAGCGTGCCACCGATGTTTGGCTCCTACCTGCCGGAGGCTTTTGACTCGGCACGTGGCCGGCAGATGATGAAGCAGTTTCGCCAACAATTAGCGCCAGTTGCCGATATCTTCTGCGGTGAGACGCTCGGCTCAATTGCTGAGGTCACAGCTTTTCTGGATGTGTTTGGTGATGTCGCAGCTGACTTATGGGTGTCTGTGACGCTTGAAGATGTTGATGCCGATCCGAAAAATCCACGCCTTCGTTCAGGTGAGCCATTATTTGACTTGCTGCATGCTGTGGAGCGGCATCGCCATGATGCGCTGCTGTTCAATTGTTCGCAACCTGAGGTTATGGGTGATGCGATCCGGCTTGCCAGAGCGACGCTGGACCGTTTTGCACGACAGCATGGCAAGGCTGAACCGTTGATCGGAGTTTATGCAAACGCCTTTCCGTTGATGGATGAAAATTATCAGGGCTCGAATACCTCAGTGCATAAACTGCGTGAAGATATTACGCCGGAGAACTACACTCGTTATGCTCTCGAATGGCAAGCGCTTGGTGCTGATATCATCGGCGGTTGTTGTGGTATTTCACCAGATCATATCGCGCATCTGGCCGCTGCGCTTCGCGGCAACAAGGGCTAAAATTTGTGTCCGCCGAGTGAAACTCCCGCACGACGGCGGCAATCGCGACAGATCACCAAATCAGGCCGGGACAAAGTTGCCGTGTAGACCCGGTGGCATCGGGTGTGGCAAAGCCGCAAACACCTTGCCAATGTTCGCAGAATGTTGATCGGCCGTGTTGCTGGCGACCTTGAACAGAAGGCGTGAGTGCCTATCTCCAGCGGGTACCAAAGTGCCTGTCTATTAACGCGAGAAAAAAAGGATGTTTCCATGAAAACTGCTCAGGATTATCTGGCCGAGGCGAATGCCGTTGTGCCAAAAATCGCTGTTGAGGGAGCGATTGCGCGCCACACAGCTGGTGAGGCCGTATTTATTGATGTTCGTGACGGCAGCGAAATTGCCGAGACCGGGACAATTGCCGGCGCTTTGCACATTCCGCGGGGATTTGTTGAATTTGCTGCAGATGACGCGACACCATTCCATAACGATGCGTTAACCAAGGATAGCGAGATCATATTGGTTTGTGGGGCTGGGGGCATGGCTGCGCTAACCGGCAAGACGTTAATCGATATGGGCTACACCAATGTTTCCAACGCAGGTGGGTTTCAGGCGTGGAAAGACGCCGGCGGGGCAACAGAATAATGGCGCGCCGTAAGACAGCCCGTGCCCGGGCAATCGTTGCGGATGCGGCCGAGACCCGTTTGCGCGCGATAATTGTTTTTGGCATGACTGCCATTCTTGCGCTCGTAATTGCCAGTTTTGCCAGCATCGCATTTGCTGCCGGATCGGATAGTGGATCGGGAGGTGGTGACAAATATAAGAGCTATGGCGTTTCGGCTGAGATGCGTCAGGCAACAGTTCTGGTCAAAGAGGAAGCGTTTGCTGATGCCTTGCCATTTCTTCAAAAGGAAGTGACCAATGATCCAGGCAATGCCGATGCCTGGAACCTGATCGGTTTTTCATCACGCAAGCTGGGCGATTATGTGACATCCGAGGCGGCCTATGACAAGGCGCTGGCGATCAACCCAAAACACAAGGGCGCACTGGAATACAAGGGTGAGCTCTATCTTACCCTCGGCAATTTGGCTGGAGCTGAGGAGTTGCTTGCACGGCTGAACAAGACTTGCAGTTTCAACTGCAGTGAAGTCAGAGATCTCAAAGATGCCATTGCCGCCTATAAAAAGGCGCAGTAAGCGAACATCTCTCCTCTGACGTAAGCGATAAGAAACGAAAAAGGGAGGCCTCGGCCTCCCTTTAACGTGATGGTTAGCAAGTAACCAAAATATGGATGTCAGACAGACGTGACAAGGCTGCTCATCAGTCTGGTTGTCACCTCTTGGTTACGCGCTTTCAACCGAAATTCACTAGACATCAGATCACCTCCTTTGGATTGTTTGAACAATGGAAAAAACCTTAGGTGGTAACACTTGGCCTGTCACCTTTTTTCTTAGCAAGCGACTGATCTATCCGGGATAGCGCTGTTTTCCGCTTAGCCGCCGAACAAGCTCTTGGTGAAATTGATTAGATGATCCAGATTTTCGCTGAAGAACCCTTTGGCCTGCTCAGCCGTGCTGCCAGCCTTACCACCCAAATCTGTGCGAAGCGTGCTGGCCTTCTCGCCAAGCGCGCTGGCAGTCTCACTAAGGCGGTTGGCAACATCATCGACTGCCTCACCAAGATTGCCGTCACCAAGCGCATCATCGACCTTGCCTTTGACTGATTGTGTTACTTTTCCCGTGGCGGCCGTGGTGTCATTCCACAACGCACCCGCCTTATCAAGCACGCTATCAAAGGTTCCCTCAGCCTCGTTTCCGGCGTCTGTGCTGGTTGTGCTGCTGTTGTCCATCTGGCCTGTCCCGTAATAATTCACAATAATGAAGGGGAGGGCATTATGCGGACGTTCATGGGTGAAACCAACCCAAAAGCCGTTTGACCAACTAACGCCAAAGCGAGTCAAGCGGCGTTGATTTGACGCTGACATCACCTATCTACAGAACAATCCAAAAACCCGATGATGAAATTGGAGAGGATGATGATGTTTTCCTTGCAGAAGCCGCAAAGTGCCGCACCCTGCTCATCGGAGCGAAAACCTGCTAACCGGACAAGACGGTTTGTCTTGGGTGTTGTTATGCTGATGGAGGCTGTATTGCTGTTGAATACCAACGCCGTGGTGGCATCGCCCACTGGCGCGCATGGCTTTACTTTTGAGAGTATTGAAGGGGGCCCTTTGCCGCTTTCCGACTTTCGAGGCAAAACAGTGTTGCTGGTTAACACCGCGTCTCAATGCGGTTTCACTGGCCAATATGCCGCGCTTCAGACGTTATGGGAGACCTATCGCGATCGTGGGCTGGTTGTGCTTGGCGTTCCAAGCGATGATTTCGGCGGTCAGGAACCGGGAACGGCAGTCGAGATCAAGCAATTCTGCACAGTTAATTTTGACATTGATTTCCCGATGACTGACAAGGTGCGCGTCAGGGGTGATGGTGCGCATCCCTATTATAAATGGGTGGCCACACAGGGTCGGTTGAAAATGCCACGCTGGAATTTTTTTAAGCATCTGATCGATGCCGATGGCAACCTCGTTGACTGGTTTGGCTCAACAACGCGGCCGAATTCGCGCAAGCTGATTGCCGCCATCGAAAAGCAGCTGAACAGCTAGGTGGCTGGTTTTGTTGCAGTTCGTCGTGCTAGGCTTATGGGGCGCGGTAATCCAAACATCTGGATGGCACGCTTGTGTGTGAGGAAATCATGACCCAGCCAAATTTACGGCGCATTTTGTCTGATGAATTGCATGCCCGTGCATTTCACGATTTTGATGGCGCAGGGCGGTTTATTCGCTTTGTGTTTCTGATTGATCATGACGCCGCCAGTTTTCTTGATTATGTGAACGCATTTCTCCAAGCGGAGGAGTCGGTGCCGATCGCCCCGGAAAGCAAATTCGCTCGGGTGGAATTTGACAGTTATGCGTTTCGATTTGAGCGTCACACCGAATTTCTCTCACTATCTTTCATCCAGAAAGGGCGGGTGATCAGATCCGGTCTGTTGCCCGAAGCCTTTGATCCAGAGGCCGTCGGTTTGCCGCTCGAGTGGGCGAAGGCCGCGCCCGCGACCCTGTTTCAGGCTATCTGGCTGGAGGTGGGGGCAAAGCCACCGCGGGCAGTCAATGATGCCAAGATGCTGGCCACGCTTGACAGCCGTGCTGTTGCTGCTAACCACTTCAGTGATGGTGCTGGCCAGCTGCATTTTGCCTTCGATATTGATTCTGCGGGTTTTTCCCGCATAGCATTGTTTAACAGTGATATCTCGGCAAAACGAATGGGCCGCGCCGTCCAGCGTGTCGTTGAACTTGAAACCTACCGGTTGCTGGCGCTGCTTGGATTTGCTGCGGTGCGCGACAACGGCAAACGGCTTGGCGAGATTGAGGATGCTGTCGGCAAATTGACCAACGAGTTGGCTGAGGAAATCAAATTGCCCGATGGCAAGGTGGAAAATTTATTGTCTACCTTGACAGCGCAGGCCGCTGATTTGGAAGAAATATATTCCAAGACGTCCTACCGGATGGCCGCGACCAAAGCCTATGAGAGCATCATGGCCGACAGGATTTCTGGGCTGAGGCTGACCCGCCTCATTGGCTTTCAGGGTGTCAGGGGGTTTTTGAACCGGCGCATGACTCCCGCTCTTGATAGCTGTCATGCCTTTTCTGAGCGGTTGGCGCAATTATCAGCGCGTATAACCCGGGCTGGTGATCTATTACAGACGCAGACAGAGATGATCATCCAGCGCCAGAACCGGGATCTTTTGACGTCAATGAACAGCCGCGCCAAGGCGCAGTTGCATCTGCAACAGACTGTTGAACGGCTGTCGATTGCTGCCGTTACCTATTACGGGGTGGGACTTGTCGGCTATTTGGCAAGGCCCCTGCCACTAGAGAGCTGGGGATTTGATCTGATCGTCGTCAAAGCGGCCTTTGTTCCGGTGATCGCCTTTCTCGTGTGGCTCGCCGTCCGTGCGGTCAGGGTCAGGCTGGACAGCGCAGAGTAAAACGGCGGTTAGACAGGCCACACTGATAACATATCTGATATCACGCATATGTGATTATCCGCATTGGTATTTTGGTCTTATGTTTGGTGCTTCCTGACAAGCTTTGCCGAAGGCACTGTAGCGGTGAGTGATGATATCTACGCATGTCAACCCGATGGGCATTATTTGGCGGAGTTGAATATCGGTCTGGCTGTAGATGATCTGGACACGCCGACAATGGCTGGCTTCATGAAGGCGCTTGATAAGGTGAATCGCATTGCAGATCGCAGTCCAGGTTTTGTCTGGCGGTTGCAGGATGAGGCTGGTAACGCGACCGGTGTCAAATATTCTGAAAACCCACGTGAGATTGTCAATCTTTCGGTTTGGCAGACGAGCGCCGATTTGGAGCATTATGTCTGGAATACGGTGCATCGCCAGTTCATGAAACGGCGTGCCGAATGGTTTGTCCCGCTTGATCAGCCCTATTTTGTCTTGTGGTGGGTGCCGGCCGGTGTTTTACCCACACTTGCCGAGGCACTGGATCGACTGGCCCGGTTGCGCAGTGATGGCCCATCGTCTCATGCCTTTGGCTGGTCCAATCTGCCCGGTCAACGGAATTTGGATCAGCCATAGCCAGTGGTATCAGACAGATTGAGTCTGACAGATGGCTGGTCTTTCTGCTGTCTTTCCGGCATGCTGTCGGTCGCTTATGTTCAGTGATTAAATGACCAAGAAATGGCGATCGCCTTATGTCTGACCTCATTCTGCATCATTACCCGCAATCACCTGTCGCCCAGAAGATCCGCTTTGCTTTGGGCATCGCCTTGGCTGATTGGCATTCTGTGGAAATCCCACGTTTACCTCCAAAGCCGCTGCTCATGCCATTGACGGCAAACTACCGGCGTGTGCCGGTGTTACAGATTGGTGCCGATATTCATTGTGACAGCCAGAATATCATTCGTGCCATTGCTTCGGCTGGCCACGCCAACACCCTGTTTCCGGATGGCTGTGTTGGGCAGGCAATGGCATTGGCCGGATGGGCTGAAACGGCGATGTTTGACCTGGCAGTTCGCATTGTCATCACATCGGCAATTGGAACTGCTCCGCCAGAATTCATTGCTGACCGAGGGGCACTCTATTTCGAACCGGATTGGACAGAGGCTGGGATGAAAGTTGCTTTGCCTGCGGTCATTCTACAGCTTCAAGCGCATCTGGCCTGGACTGACGACATGCTGTCCGCGACTGGCTTTGCGATTGGCAGCAAGCTCTCCTATGCCGATGCTGCGATTGCCTATATTGCCTGGTTTTTGCGGGGGCGGTGGGATGGAGGTGCTGCCCTTCTAGCACCGTTTTCCCATATTTGTGCGCTTGAGGAGATGCTTGTTGGCAGGGGCAATGGCAACACCACCGAGATGACGGCGGAGGCGGCGCTGGCGCACGCCAATGCGCATGAACCGGCGACGCCAACAGGGATTGTTGCGGGCTTTGATGCGGGTCTTCAGCTTGGCCAACAGATCATGCTGCGGCAGCGCGGGCAGACAGCGGACCCGGATGTGTACGGCAGGTTGCGCTATCTGGATGATACGCGCATATCGATTGATCACACGAGTCCTGAAACCGGCGCGGTTGCGGTACATTTTCCTATCGCTGGCTATGTCGTATCAGCGGCGGCGCCACTGTAAGAGGGCTGAATTTTCCCAAGCTGTGCGGCAATCCAGACAAGTGTCGCCCGGATGTACCAGCTGCCCTTGCGATCATGGAAGCCGACATGACCCCCGCCCTTGGTTACGACGATGGAGGGTAGGCCCGCCTCACGCGGCTGCGCAAGGCATGGTTCAACAGGAACCCAGGGGTCATTTGTCGATTGGATAACCATGGCGGGAATGTTCAGCTGCGACAGCCGATCATGAACACTTGATGCTGCGTAATGCCGGGGGGCTCCCCCGTGCCCGGCCAATGGCCCGGTCACGGGGCGGACAGGATGTAGGCAGTGGGGG
>ERZ802819.327-NODE-327-length-32463-cov-6.63379_pt1 | contig 32463 bp, 35 predicted proteins | sample MGYA00345647_ERZ802819 | MGnify/ENA primary metagenome ERZ802819 (study PRJEB30503, sample SAMEA104212355) | marine metagenome | biome: Westerlies Biome; feature: [SRF] surface water layer (ENVO:00010504) within the epipelagic zone...; material: water...
CGGATTGTGGTTTGGATTTGAAAAGTAGGTAAGATGCCTGAATGTACCAAGGATAAGGTTTTGGGAGGTGGAATTCGGATATGGCAACCAAAAAAAGGCTATAGGGCGGGTATAGACCCAATACTATTGGCCGCATCAGTAAACGCTAGTGAAGGACAAAAAGTCTTAGATCTAGGTTGTGGCGTAGGAACGGCTAGTTTTGCCATTGGTTATAGAGTTAAAAATGTTGAGCTATACGGTGTTGAAATTCAAAAAATTTTTGTTGACTTGGGGAATTTGAACTCAAAAGAAAATGGTATAGAGTTTAAAATAGAATGTTGTAATATCTCGAGTTTATCTTCAAATATTACAAGCAAAAGTTTTGACCATGTAATAGCAAACCCACCCTATTTTGATAGAAAATCTTCGGTCGAAGGTATAAACTTATCTAAAGAAAAATCGTTTGGAGATACTTGCCCTATATCCGAATGGTTAAAAGTTGCTGCAAAGCGTACAAAGCCAAAAGGTTTTGTACATTTTATTGTTAGAACTGATCGGCTACCTGAAATTTTTAGAAACATGCCAAATAGCTTGGGTAGTTTAGTAATAACTCCAGTTATTTCACGTAAAAATGAGAACGCTAAACTGACAATTTTACATGCAAAAAAAAATGGACGTGGGGGGTTTATAATCTCACCACCAATAATTTTGCATCCTCTAAACAGCGAACCTTCAAAAAAATATAATCTTAAAGTTGATAAAGTACTCAGAAACGGCGCAAGCTTGATAAACTGGATTTGATGAAGGAGCTTCCGAAGCAGTGGCGGAATTTGGCCGAATTTGGTTCAACTTCAGTGACATGAAAATAAAAATATGCTCAACTCTTTGTATTGGTAGCGAGAGGAGAATAAAATTGAGCATTATATCGCACATCCAAAATCTCAAGCAAAAACATGAAAGGCTTTCAAGTGAAGTGGAGCAGGCTTATAAATTACCAGCGTCAGATGATTTGTATATTTCGCAGCTTAAAAAACAGAAATTACGTTTGAAAGAAGAAATTTCAAGGCTCTCTAAATAGCCTTCAAGATCTAAGCGTGTCGCCTAAATCAAGTTTGGGCTTAAGAGCAGTTATTCTGTCATAATCTTCTTTTTGACCGACAACTCTGTTAGAGACAATTTCTGCAGCTATTTTTCCAATCTCGTATCTGCAAGCATCCATAGTTGCAAGCTTCATTGGGAGTCCTTCCAGCAGTTCGACCCCATTAAACCCTGCCAAACCAATTTCCTTTGGTATACTTTTCTGGATTTCAAGAAGTGAGAGTAATCCGCCTGCTCCAATCATATCATTTGAATAATATAAAAAATCCAAATCAGGCGTTCGCTTGAGTATTTCCTTTGTCATCTGGGCTCCTTTAGCTAGAGCCGAACCGCCTGAATAGAATTCATGGTCAGAGATTTTAATATCTGCTTTTGATAAAGCTTCTGTAAAACCATCGAAGCGTTTACTGGCACGATGGTCTAACGGCATTTTGGTTCCCAAGAACCCTATTTTTCTGTACCCAGCCTCCAATATAGCTTGCGCCATCTGGCGGCCTGCACGCTTGTGAGAAATCCCAACGGCTGAATCTATGGGCTCTCCATCTATATCCATTATTTCCACAACGGGTATATTAGTACTTTTCAACATGGCTTTCGATGTATCTGAGTGCTCTAAACCCGCAATTATAATACCAGAAGGACGCCATGATAGCATTTGATAGAGAACTTTTTCTTCTTTTTCTGGAAGATAGTCAGTAACTCCAACCACAGGTTGCAATTCAGTATTTTCTAGTACGGAATTTATACCAGTTAAAACCTCTGGAAAAACCATGTTGGACATAGATGGAATTATAACAGCAACTAAATTAACTCGCTGACTCGCCAACGCTCCGGCAATTTTATTGGGAACGTATCCAAGCGTTTTTGCCGCTTGAAGGACCTTTTCACGAGTATTTTGGGAAACGTCACCACGTCCACGAAGCACACGGCTTACGGTCATTTCAGAAACACCAGACGCCTCAGAAACGTCTCTAAGGGTTAATGTTCGGTTTTCGAAACGACTCAAATTATAAATCCCCTTTAACAACCATTCTTGGGGAAATATTAAATAAAATACAAGTTAGAGTTAACTTATGTTAAAAAAACATCTAGTTAGATTTTTTGTGAGTGATTTTTTATGTCATTACCAGATTTTGAAGTTGAGTCTGAATTGATCAAAAAAGGCTATAGAGCAATAGCAGGCGTCGATGAAGTAGGAAGAGGATGTATTGCAGGACCGGTAACTGCTGCCGCGGTAATATTAGACCCGGAAAACATCCCAAAGGGATTAAACGACTCTAAGAAACTTAGCCTAAAAAATCGGGAAAAAATTTTTCATTCAATCCAAAATAAATGTACATTTTATGTGGCACATTCTTCTGTATCAGAGATAGATGAGATTAATATTTTACAAGCCAGCCTGTTAGCCATGAAAAGAGCTATTGATGGGCTCAGTATTAGCCCTGATTTTGTATTAATAGATGGAAACAAAAGCCCTGAAGGATTGGACAGTGAATTTGAAACGATTATTAAAGGCGATAGCAAATCTCTCTCTATAGCTGCCGCTTCTATTGTTGCAAAAATAACACGCGATCGTATTATGTCACGCTTAGACAAACAATTTCCAGGCTATGATTGGTCTCAAAATGCCGGATATCCAACCAAATTTCATAAATCAGCACTTCTAAATATAGGCATAACACCTCATCATAGGCATTCTTTTAAACCGATACACAACATATTGTATCAAGAAAATAATTAAACCATTGAATTAAATAAATAAATTGACCTCGAATCAGGTTTGAATCATTGTGTGGGCAAATCACGAGCGCGAAAAAGCGCCAAAATTATTGAGGCCACAATGTCAATTAAGACTCATACCAAGGATTTTACCAAACTTCCTTTAAATAAAATTTTGAACGGAGACTGCATTGAAATAATGGATAGTCTTCCTGCGGATTCAATCGATCTGATTTTCGCTGATCCCCCATACAATTTGCAGTTGAAGGGAGAACTTCACCGTCCTGATCACTCGAAAGTTGATGCTGTCGATAATGCTTGGGATCAATTTGATAGTTTTAAAACTTATGACCGCTTTACTGATAGTTGGCTTAAGGCAGCTAGGCGCATCTTAAAACCTAATGGTGCGATCTGGGTGATCGGGAGTTATCATAACATATTCAGAGTTGGCGCATCTTTACAAAACAAGGGGTTCTGGATTCTAAATGATGTCATTTGGCGAAAATCAAATCCAATGCCTAATTTTCGGGGTAAAAGGCTAACAAATGCACACGAGACAATGATTTGGGCTTCTAAATCAGAGGGTGCAAAATATACTTTCAATTATGAAGCGCTCAAGGCTTTGAATGAAGGAGTGCAAATGCGCTCGGACTGGATTTTGCCGATTTGTAATGGGAATGAAAGACTTAAAAATGCAAAAGGTGAAAAAGCGCATCCAACTCAAAAACCGGAAAGTTTATTGCATCGTGTGTTAGTTGGTACAACTAACCCAAACGATGTTATTTTAGATCCTTTTTTTGGGACTGGAACTACAGGCGCGGTGGCCAAAATGCTTGGCCGAGAATTTATAGGAATCGAAAAAGAGCACAGCTATATCAAGGTTGCTCAGGATAGAATAAAGAAAATTAAAAAGTTTGATAAAGAGGTGCTGGAAGTATCGACGAGCAAGCGGTCTGAACCTAGAGTACCTTTCGGTCAAATAATTGAGCGCGGAATGTTATCACCAGGCGAGCAGTTGTGGTCTTTGAATGGGCGCCATAAAGCAAAGGTTAGAGCTGATGGTACGTTGATAGGAGATGACATAAAGGGGTCAATTCATCAAGTTGGCGCCGCCCTAGAAGGTGCTCCAAGTTGTAATGGTTGGACATACTGGGGTTTTAAACGTGATGGTAAAATGGTGCCAATTGACATTTTACGGCAACAAATTCGCTCAGAAGTAACATTGTAATTTAACAGCCTGTGGTTTGGAACCGCATGAAACTTTAGTCCGCCCACTGGGCGGATTTTTTTTGTCTAAATTTAGTATTACCACTTAGTCACTTCTGGATAGAACATTTCTCGCCAACGGGTGACTCTTGGGTTCATAACTGACATCCAAGCCCTAGGAAATAACGCTAAAATTCCCATTGCTGGATAGCTATGTGGAAGTTGCGGAGCCTTTGTTGCTCCGAGGTTTTGGAGTAAAGGGAAACTTCTGGCGGGTTTAAAATGATGATCAGAATGCCTTTGTAAGTTAATGAGAACCCAATTTGAAACCTTGAACGTTGAGTTCCAAGAGTGGTGTGGTTTTACGAACTCATACTTACCGTTTTTTAGACTTTTTCTTGATAAACCATAATGCTCAATGTAATTTACTATCTCAAGCAATAATACTGCGATGAATGCTTGAATTAAAAATAAAAATAATCCGAAAATACCACCAATTAAAGCTGATAAGATAATCATAAAAAATTGTATGGTGGCGTAGAGATAAAATGGGTTAGAAAAGTCACTAGGCGGCAAGCCTTTACGTCCAAGTTTTTTAATTTCAGATTTAAATGATGACACCGGACATTGAATAAGAACTCGTATAAAAAACTTATAGAAGCTTTCATTATATTTAGCCGTTACAGCGTCTTTTGGTGTGCCTACGTGAACATGGTGAACCAGTAAATGTTCTGAACGGAAGTGGGAATAAAGCACCATTGCGAGCAAAATATCTGCCAGCCATCTCTCTAATTTACCAGATTTATGCATCAATTCATGAGCATAATTTATTCCAATAGTTCCAGTTAACACCCCCATAGCGCAAAAAAGACCAATCTTTTCTATTAAGGCCATATCGCTTGAGATTGTGAGTGCTAAAATTCCAAATAAAGTAAGAAATTGAACTGGAGCCCAAATCAGAGTTATTAGTCGATACCAGTATAGTTGAGATTCTTCTATATTTGGATCTAAATTTACAATCCGCAACCCAACATATTGGTCGATTAACGGTAAGATGACTAAAGTCATTATTGGAACAATTAGAATTGCCCAACCCTGCATTATGAAGGACACCCATAATGATATAGCAAATAGAATAGAAGACCAAAATGGTGCCGCAGATTTAAAAGATAATAAAATATTTTTGTTAGACATTATCAAAACTGTTGATGTTTTTAATTAAAGGAAAAACTTGATTGTAGGTTAAGACCTTTCCTGTTTATGTTAAGCCGATTTTCGATTAGCTGCCGTCAGCATACCGCACCAAAAATTTGAATTTCAATATTTAATTGATTTCCAGACTTTTTTCATGACTGTTGGTAGATTGTTTGAGTCCAATTCATCTGGGCCCAAAAATTTCCCCCTTCTAGGAACTTGTTCTAAATTAGCGGTAACATGCATGACTTTTAAATTTAAGTCAAAATGTGTAAAGGCATGTTTTACGAGGTCATTTTTTATTTCCCAATCTCCGTCTATAGGTGGGTCATCATGGAAAGTGTCTCCCCATTCGGAAGATGGAAGGCTGAGCATTCCACCCAAAAGACCATTTGGGGGCCTCACTTCAGTGAGTATTGCGCCATCAACTCTTTCAACAAAATATGCAATTCCATATCGGGTTGGTTTTTTTGTTTTTCCCAATTTTCGGGGTAAATATTTAGAGGTTCCCTTCCGTTTCGAGATACAGTGATTAACCCAAGGACAAATATCACACTGTGGTATTTTAGGTTTGCAAACAGTTGCACCTAGATCCATTATAGCTTGAGCGTAATCGCCGGATCTAAATTCAGGTGTGAGTTGTTTTGCTAAAGTTGACAGTTCTTTTTTGGCTTTTGGTAATTCGGTATGAACATTGAAAATCCTTGAAATCACTCGCTCCACATTACCATCCACTACGGTTTCTGGATTATCGTATGCGATTGAGGAAATTGCCGCAGCAGTATACGGCCCCACTCCAGGCAGTTTAAGTAATGCCTCATTAGCTTCGGGGAATTTACCATTTTTCTCGTTGGCTATAAGTCTGGCACATTTTAATAAATTGCGAGCTCTTGCATAATATCCCAGCCCTGCCCAAGCTCCCATAACGTCTTCATTTTTGGCATTTGCTAGATCTTGTATTGTGGGCCATTTTGTAGTGAACTTTACGAAGTAAGGCTTAACCGAGGCCACCGTTGTTTGCTGAAGCATAATTTCTGATAACCAAACGTGGTAAGGATCCGGTTTTATGCCAGCTAATCTTTTTTTAGGTGCAATACGCCAAGGCATTTCTCTAGCGTTATTATCATACCAGTCTAACAACTTGTTTGGATCTGGTTTATTTTCTATGCTAATCTGCATTGGGTTATCCGTAGATCATAGGCTAATATCTTAAAGTAGTAGGTCTTTCAGTAGAGGTACATAATAATATAGAAATGCGGAAACATGGATTCAAAAAAGCATCGGTCTTGCTGAAAAGAAATATTCAAAAAGCGAGTGAATTAAGAGGTTTTGCGCAATCTCGCGTTTTGACTCACTGGAGTGAGATTGTTGGAGAAGAAATTTCATCTGTGTCTATTCCTACTAGAGTGAGTTACAAAACTGATGGTTTAGGTGCTACGCTTACGGTTCTAACATCTGGACCAAATGCACCTATTCTTGAGATGCAAAAAGAGTTTATAAGAAATAAAATCAATGCGGTGTACGGCTATAATGCTGTTCATAAAATAAAAATAACCCAATCTTCTCCTATTGCGCTAATTGAAAAAAATAAAGGTTCTAAGAAGGTTAGTTCTGAAAAAAAGAAAACTAATACGAAAATTTCTACTAGCCTAGTGAAAGCTGTAAATGAAATTGATGATAAAAATCTCCGTCAAGCACTTGAAGAGTTGGCGATAAATGTATTTACAAAGCTAGGAAATAGTTCCTCGTCTGAAAGGTAAACGTTATGCGTAAATTGTCACTATTATTAATATTTTTTGGGTTAGTTTACTTCTTACAATTCGGTAGTGAAAATAAGCATCAAACTAAATTTGATCTCCCTTACTCTGTAAATGCAGAGGAGGCTTCCGAAAATATGAAGCCCATAATGGAAATGATACAAGGCGACGGCAATGCTCCTATTGAGATGGTTGAATACGCATCCTTTACTTGCCCCCATTGCGCTAAATTTCACGAAGAAGTTTATCCTAAGTTAAAAATTAATTATATTGACAAGGGTCTTGTTAAGTTTGTTTACCGAGAAGTTTATTTTGATAAATACGGTATGTGGGCGTCAATGATAGCAAGGTGTGCCGGGCCTGACAGATTTTTTGGAATGACAGATCAAATTTATCGAAAACAATCAGACTGGGCTCGTGCTGAAAGTGATATAGCTATTGTAACAAAGCTTAGAAAAATTGGTCTTTTGGCAGGATTAAATGAAGCGCAATTAAATTCGTGTCTTCAGGATGGGGTAAAATTGCGAGCCTTGGTTGAATGGTATAGTGAAAATGCAAAAAGTGATGAGATTAAATCTACACCAACTTTGGTCATAAATGGTGAAAAGTATTCCAATCAAAGTTATGAAAAGTTAACCGAAATTTTGGATGAGATTTTAGATAAATCATGAAGGCTCCCTTAGCAGGTCTTCGTGTTGTAGAGTTAGCTCGTATTCTAGCAGGGCCCTTTGCAGGGCAAACCCTTTCTGATTTAGGCGCTGAAGTTATTAAGGTTGAAGCTCCAAATGGCGACGATACTAGAGGCTGGGGGCCACCTTTTATTGATAGAGATGGAGAAAGCTCTGCTGCTTATTTCCATTCGTGCAATCGCGGGAAAGCAAGTATAACTGTTGATTTATCAAAACCTGATGATCAACGGCGTCTTAAAAACTTAATAGAGTCTTCTGACATCCTGATTGAAAACTTTAAAGTTGGTGGTTTGAAAAAATATGGGTTCGACTATGAAAGTGTAAAGTCAATAAATCCAGCTATAATTTATTGCTCTATAACTGGATTTGGACAAACTGGTCCATATTCGCATCGAGCTGGATATGACTACATCATTCAAGGAATGAGTGGTTTCATGTCAATAACGGGTGAATCTGGAGAAATGCCCCAAAGGGCGGGTGTGGCGGTTACTGATTTATTTACCGGTTTATACGCAACCACAGCAATACTATCAGCAATACATATGCGAAATGATACAGGGCAAGGTCAACACATTGATATGGCTCTACTCGATTGCGCAGTTTCGGTAATGGTAAATCAAGCAATGAATTTTATGAGCACTGGTGTTTCACCAGAAAGGGTGGGTAATATTCATCCTAATCTTTGTCCATATCAAGTATTTGAATGTGCAAATGGTTACTTAATAATCGCAGTTGGAAATGACGCTCAGTTTTCCCGTTTATGTAGTATATTAAAACTAGAAGATCTGAGCCAAGATCCTCTTTTTTTGACTAACAAACAAAGAGTAGTGAATCGTGACCAGCTCACGGCGATGTTATCGGATGCTATAAAACTGTTTCAAAAGGATGAGCTTTTGAAACTTTGTGAAGATAAAAACGTTCCAGCTGGCCCAATAAACACAATGGAAGAAGTTTTCAAAGACCCGCAAGTCATTTTTCGAGAAATGCAATTAAATTTTGGTAATATTCAGGGAGTAGCTTCACCATTTAAATTTTCTGATGCAAAGTTAAATATGCGGGGGCCATCTCCTAAGTTAGGACAGGATGATAATGAGTTTTAAGATCTACTGATTAAATATTAAAAAGATTTTCAAGCTCATTTTTATCATCAAACTCAATCCTTACGGGAAGTGATAGTACTTTTTTGCGATAGGTATTTGATAGCCGTACGGCATCCTTTTCGGTAGTCACTAATTGCGCATGCGCTGAATTCGCTTTACGTTCCAATCTTTTTAAAACTTGTCCATCAAGCTTTTGATGATCGCTTAATGCCACGCAATCAATTAAATTAGCACCAAGTGATCGAAGAGTTTTGAAAAATTTGCTAGGATCAGCTATCCCAGCAAATGCTAAATATTTTCCCTCTTTCCAATTCATACCAGTCTCAATGGGTTTTAATGTTGAGTGAATAATCTTAAGATGCGTTGGAAAAGTATCAAATTTATATATTCTTTGCCCCACAATAACTAGCGCGTCAGCGCGTTTAAAACCTTGGACAATATTTTCTCGTAGCGGTCCTGCCGGCATGCATTTTTTATTTCCAAAGCCTTTTTCTCCATCAACAACAATAAGTGAAAAATCTTTGTGAAAACTGGGATCCTGAAACCCATCGTCTAATAAAACTATTTGTGCACCGGCGTTTTCGGCGGCTGCTATTCCATTTTTTCTTTTATTTGAAACCCATACCGATGTGAATTCTGACATTAAAAGGGGTTCATCACCCACTTCGTCGGATTTATGCTTTTGCGGATCTACTAAAAACGTTCCCTGAAATTTTCCTTTATAGCCACGTGAAACAACGTGTACTTGTAGTCCCTTTTTTAAGAAGTGCTGTGCCAAGGCTATTGTCGTTGGTGTTTTGCCTGTGCCTCCAACATTTAAATTACCAATGCATATGGTCAAGCAGCTATAACTTTGGGGTTTTGCTAATTTTCCGCGTAGCAAGGTTAATAGGTTATAAAAGTACCCTAATGGATATAAAAATTTTGCCTTCCAAGTATTAGGCTCATACCAAAATTGCGGAGCTTTCATATTAAATCTCTTTGTTTTATATATCCACAAACAAGTTCTACGATTTTATCTGTATTCTCAGCACCAGAAGAAATAAAATCAAGTGCCGCTGCGCCCATCTTTGCTGCTTTATCTGCTGAATAAAGTTTATTTAGCTCAGCTGCTAATTCACTACTGTTCCTGACCTGTAATGCAGCACTAACACTTTTTAGGCCCTGATATTCAATCGAGTATTCACTAGTATTTGGTCCATGCAGAATTCCACAACATAAGCTTGCAGCGATTAATGGGTCTTCTTGCTGATCTAGCACTGCAAATGTGTTTCCATAAAAAACTACGGGTGATAGTCTCATGAACTTGATATTATCCTCAGGCTGTTTTGAAAAATAGACTTGAGTTGCTTCGTCAGGAGTTTTGTTCTCCTCAATAACACTCAGTCGTAAATCTAACTTGCTACAATGCTCTTTCAAAATACCCTCAAGTTTTGGGTTAGATAATGAAATGGTTAGGCAATATTGAAAAGCTGCCTTCAATACTTGTTGATGCGCCCTAAGTACAAGTTCGATTTCTCGTTCATGAATGTTTAAGGCAGCCCACATTGGTCTGCCTTTTAAATTACTGAAAATAGCATCGGTTTCTAAAAATGGCAGGGGTGCTATTGAAGACTGTAAAAGACCCATTCCTTTGATTTTGTGTTTTTCTACTAAACTTTGGAACAGTTGGGATGCTACTATTTCATTTTCTGTAAAAACAAAATCGAATTTACTAAATATAGTTTTTTTAAAGTTTGGAAATATCTTGAACCTTCTTTTTGGTAAATTTTCAGAACGAGCATCAGCAAAAATACTCAAGTATTTTTTTTGTTTTATTCTTAACTTTAGTAGATAGGGTAATGGTCCATCTAAACAAATTATCACTTTTGGATCATATTTTTTGAAAAAATTCAGATGGGAAAGCTGGTCAGAAATTTTTCCAATAACTAAAAAATCATATGATGATGTAGGTTTTCTAATAAACTCTTCCCCATATGTTAATAGAAATTCTGATTGTAATTTTTGCTTAAGATACACACATAACAGTTCAGCCGCGCGGAAACGATCTGGCTGAGATGCGTGAACCCAAATACATGGAGATAATTTGGATGCTACTGGTTTTAAGTTATAAATTGTTTAAGCTCCCTTAGTATCCTTTTAAGTTTGAACAAAAAGTAATTCAAAAATAAAAAGCCGCTCAATGGAGCGGCTTGTTTAAACTTCTTTTGTAGCTTTTATAATATCAGAAGCCCAAACCTTCATACTTTTTCTTAAACTTAGATACGCGGCCACCCTGGTCAAGTAAACGTTGGCCGCCGCCCGTCCACGCTGGATGTGCCGTTGGGTCGATATCAAGAGACAAAGTTTCGTCTTCACTACCCCAGGTTGAGCGCATTTTTATAACTGAGCCATCTGTAAGTTTGACATTTATGAAATGGTAATCAGGATGAATATCTTTTTTCATTTTTTAATCCTTACTCTTTTGCAGCTTTTGGCTTGTAGTTAGTGTCTTCGGCAATACGAGCAGACTTACCACGACGTGACCGTAGATAATATAATTTTGCTCTTCTAACGCGGCCTCGGCGCACTACGGTTATACTTTCGATATTAGTTGAATAAAGAGGAAATACCCTTTCGACACCTTCTCCAAACGATATCTTCCTAACGGTAAATGAACCTGCAATGCCAACACCATTTTTTCGTGCTATGCAGACACCTTCATAATTTTGGACACGTGATCTAGTGCCCTCAGTAACTTTGTAACCCACTTTAACTGTATCACCAGCTTTAAAATCTGGTATCTCTTTGCTCAAAGAGGCAATTTGCTCTGCCTCTATTTGTGCGATCATATCCATCGCTAGTCTCCTTTAAGCACGGTTTTTTCCGTTTTATTACTTCATTGGTTCAGAGCTCTAATTTTTTCTTGGATCCCTAATTTTATTAGGTCCACAAGAGTTTACAACCAGTTTCTTTTTTTGCTGCAGTCCTAATGTGTATTTATCTGAGATATATATACATTATTCAGCAAGACCAACTATTGTCGACCTATCAGTATGGGCAGCGTGTAAATTGAAAATAGCTGATTGGCAAGTTTTTTATTTTACTGAAGTGGCAAGCTAAGTGAGTAGGGATTTTATTTTTGTGGTGTAGTCAGCCGTGGTCAAAAATTTTAATAAAAAACAGATCAATCTTTGCTTTTATTCCAGACTTTCCAAAGATCAGGTCTATGTTTCTGCGTTTTGGTTTTCGCCTGATCCATTCGCCATTTTGCAATGTTCTGATGATGACCTGATAATAAAATATCTGGAATTTTTTGATCTTTCCACTCTGCTGGCTTGGTATATTGCGGATATTCTAGTAAACCCCTCGAATGACTTTCATCTATCGTGCTCTCAGGGTTGCCTAGAACGTTTGGCAGTAAGCGAACAGTAGCATCAATCATTGCTTGCGCTGCTATTTCGCCTCCCGTCATAACGAAGTCACCCAACGATATCTCTTCAATATCATAGCGTTTCAGAATACGCTCATCAATTCCTTCAAATCTACCACATAAAATAATAATGCCTGGTCCCGCAGCCCATTTTTGGGCAGTCTTTTGGTCAAAGCGTTTACCTCTTGGCGACATATAGACTAAGGGTCTTCCTTTGGGTGAGTTTGAAATTGCTTTCTCTAAAGCAGGTTCTATTACATCTGCCCGTAAAACTAATCCTGCTCCCCCTCCTGCTGGTGTATCATCAACTTTTTTATGGGGTCCAATACCAAAATGCCGCAAATTTACAGTTTCCAGGGCCCATTTTTGTTTTTCAAGGGAGCTTCCAATAATACTTTCGCTTAACCCGCCTGGAAACGAGTTAGGATAGAGGGTAATCACATCTACTGTCCATACACCCTTAAGGCGTGGACTATTTATCATCAATTCTTCGGGTTTACTGGAAGCTGAAATCGATTTTCTACCATGTGATAAGTGTTTCTCAGGCATTATCAAACAAGTCCCTTTGGAGGGTCAACAATAACAATAGAATTTTTTATATCAACTTTAGGCACAATTTTTTGAGTAAACGGTATTAAAATAGAGTTTTTTTCGTTACTAATTTCAACTTCTAATAAATCAGAGGCACCATGATTTAAAACAGATTTAATGTTCCCAATATTATCTCCCTCTAAATTTTGAACACTCAGACCAATTAAGTCAGTATGATAGTATTCGTCTTCATATAACTCCGGTAGTCTTTCTCTTGGAACATATAGCTTTGTACCTTTTAAATTGTCTGCGTCTTCTTTTGATATTATTCCCGACATTCGTACTGATAAACCGTTTTTAATCTCACCTGTAATGACTATATCGAATTTTTTTTCGCCTTTTTCAGTCAATAGTGGGGCATAATCGGCTATTGTTTCTGGAATAGATGTGAAACTCTTTAAACGAACCTCACCCTTTATGCCAAAGGCGCCAACAACCGCTCCAACACAAATAAGTTCGCCCATGTGTGAATTCCTCACTGCGGATATTCAATTAAATGATCTAATTACTCTTGAACTTGGATTTTACAGATAGACTCATTGAATGTTCCACCTACTTCACCACATATTTCTTTATATTTTTGTTTTTCGTATACGATACCAGCTATGAAGGCTATGCCAACAATTATTAGCAATCTTACTGGTCTGAATATCATTTTGTTTGTGTAATATTTTTCTTGTGATTATTCAAAAGAATTTTATAGCGATTGTTTTGCTAAATCGCAAATGGCAATCGCTATAAAAAAAGGCGCGAGTTTACCCTTTAGCTTCTTCTTCTGGAGCTTTTTCGGCTGGGGCTTCTTCTGCTGGAGCTTCTTCAACTGCGGCTTCTTCGGCTGGAGCTTCTTGAACTGCGGCTTCTTCTGCTGGAGCTTCTTCGGCTGCGGCTTCTTCTGCTGGAGCTTCTTCGGCTGGGGCTTCTTCAACTGCGGCTTCTTCTGCTGGAGCTTCTTCGGCTGCGGCTTCTTCAACTGCGGCTTCCGTGTTTTCTTTAGCTATTTTTTCTTCCGCTCTGTCTTGCGCCTTTTGGCCAGGAAGAGCTTTTTGTGGATTATTTCGAGCCTTCTTATCTAGGATCCCCGCAGTTTCAAGGAACCGTGAAACACGATCGGTTACCTGAGCACCTTCACTTAGCCAATATTGAATGCGTTCTACATTCATTTTAACTCGTTCATCACTATCTTTTGGTAAGAGTGGATTATAAGTGCCTAATCTCTCTATATAACGTCCGTCTCGTGGCATTCTGCTATCTGCCGCAACAATCCTATAAAAAGGACGTTTCTTACTGCCGCCTCTAGCAAGACGTATTTTCATGGCCATTTTGTATTCTCCTTTTTGAATGGCTTTTCAGGCAAGTGCCTTAAAGTTGATGTTTTTTATGGTGTTGAATTACTTCCTGGATAATAAAATTTAGTAAATTTTTCGCAAATTTTGGATCTAAACCTGCTTCATCTGCAAGGTTCTCAAGTCTAGATATTTGATATGCTTCGCGGTCAGGGTCGGAAGGTAGTAAGTCGTTTTCTGCCTTCAATTTTCCAATAGCTTTTGTGTGTCTAAAACGTTCGCTAAGTGTATAAACTAAAATTGCATCAAGGCGATCTATACTATCTCTATGGTCATGAAGAACATCTAAGACTGTTTCCGATAATTTAGTCATTCAATAGTCTCCCTAGAAAATTAAATCTTTTATTTCGAATTTGTGAAACACTCATCCTTTTAACTCATGGGGCTGAGGATGACGAAACAGCATTTCCTCACCCATAAATGAATTTTTATAGGAACGTTCAAAATATGCGCCCATGCGTTTTGCCAAATTAATGGATCTTTGGTTACCAGGAATTATACCGCTGGTAAGTGTTTTGAATTGAAGCACTTCATAAGCCCAATGCCTTGCTCTACATGCTGCTTCGAAGGCAATTGATTTGCCTTCGAATTTATCAAAAACAGCCCACCCTATTTCTGGTTCTGGCCAACCTTCAGGGTTCCAAATTCCACTCATTCCAGCAACTTCACCGAGCTTAGTTTCTATCATAAAATATCCGTACCCGTGCCAATGCCAGTGACCTACATTGACCGAAAACCAACGCCATGCGTCGTTGCGGTCGGGTGATGAACCAAAGCCCTCAGAGCGATTTTCGTCCAAAAGAAATGAAATAACCTCTTCAGCATCTTTTCTTTCAGGTCCGCGAAGTATTAGATTCTCTGACTCCAATCTGGGGGCGTTGGTTAAGCTCATTTCTTTTTACCAAATCCAGATAGTCCAGGTGGTAGTTGTCCACCGCCTAATCCTGGAAGTCCCCCAGGAATATTATTTGGAGCCAAATTTCCAAGATCTTTTGCTGCTTTTTGCAACGCTTTTGAATCTAGCTTACCTGATAGTTCGCCCGTATCTGGCATTCCTTTTCCGAACATTCCCCTCATAGCTTGTTTAAGCATGCCACCTTTACCCATTTTTTTCATCACGTCAGACATTTGCCTTTGCATTTTGAGTAATTTATTTAAATCACTAACTTCCATTCCGGAACCGGCAGCTATTCGTTTCTTCCTGCTTGCCTGTAATATTTGAGGGTTTGCACGTTCTCTCTTTGTCATTGAATTAATTAATGCAATTTGCCTGTTAAATACGGTGTCATCCATTCCTCTCTCGGATGCTTGTTTTGCCATTTTCCCCATACCGGGCATCATACCCATAATACTTTCAACACCGCCCATTTTCATCATTTGCTCTAGCTGTGTTCTAAGATCATTCATGTTGAATTGACCTTTTTGAAAACGTTTCATCATTTTTTGGGCTTGCTCTGCCTCAATGGTTTCTTGAGCTTTTTCAACTAGTGAAACGATGTCACCCATTCCAAGAATACGGCCGGCAACTCTCTCTGGTTCGAATGTTTCCAAAGCATCTATTTTTTCGCCAACACCAACAAATCGTATTGGTTTTCCAGTAACTGCACGCATCGATAGAGCCGCGCCACCCCTACCGTCACCATCCATTCGCGTTAAAACTACTCCGCTGACACCAATTTTATCATCAAATTCAGTTGCAACATTTACGGCATCCTGCCCCGTCAATCCATCAACGACTAGCAATGTTTCTCTAGGGTTCGCCACATCTCTAACGGCCGCTGCTTGGGCGATTAGCTCTTCGTCGATATGTAAGCGGCCGGCTGTATCGAGTATATAAATATCATAGCCACCTAGCCCGGCCTGTACTTTAGCTCGTTTTGCTATTGCTAAGGGATCTTCCCCTTTAACGATAGGCAAGGTATCAACACCGATTTGGGCTCCCAGTATCTGAAGCTGTTCCATGGCTGCTGGACGATTAACGTCCAAAGAAGCCATTAAAACCTTTTTTCCATCTTTTTGCTTAAATCTGCTTGCTAATTTTGCAGAGGTTGTCGTCTTACCTGAACCTTGAAGTCCCACCATTAGTATTGGCGCTGGAGGATTGTCTATTTTGAGTTTTTCGAGATCATCTTCACCGGCTAAAAAATGTACGAGTTCGTCGTGCACTATTTTTACGACTTGCTGTCCTGGCGTAACTGATTTTGTTACAGTTTGGCCTGTCGCTTTTTCTTGAATAGCTTTAACAAAATCCCGTGCGACAGAAAGAGAAACATCGGCCTCTAATAAAGCTACTCTAACTTCACGGAGAGCTGTTTTCACATCATCGTCGGATAGAGCACCTTGCTTGGTCAGGCGGTCAAAGACACCCGAAAGCCGCTCTGATAAACTCTCAAACAAATTAAACTCCTTAGGTTCAATTTTATTCAGTTCAGTTAATCTCTACAGTTGAAATTAAACCAACTAACCCCCGTGGGCGAAACTCGCTGACGGAGGGCGATCCAAATATAAAAGGACCGGAAGATTCAACTTCCATAGAAATTTCGCTGCCATTAGCATGGCTTTTCTTGCAGTGTCAAGAACAGATGCGTGATAAGATTTTGGTATCAAACCAAATCAGATTTTTGCAATAAGTGCTCTTTTGCCAAAAATTCTTCTAGCGATTCTAAATTTATAGGGTCCAGTTGTCCAAAACTTTGTATCCAAACAAAAGCTGCATTCATGCCTTCGGTATCCAATTTGCACCATTTTACTCGCCCACGGCGCTCTTGAGCAATTAAACCGGCGTTGGCCAAAACAATCAGATGCTTTGAGATAGCGGCGAGTGACATATCAAAAGGGTCTGCAATGTCTGTTACGGCCATATCATCCTCCAAAAGCATCATTAGGATGTCGCGTCTAGTTGGATCAGCTAAAGCTGAAAATATCTGATTTAGCTTGTGAGACATAATTATAAAACTTTATTCAACCATTTAGTTGAATAATATGATTCAGTGTCAATTTAATCAACTAGGCGATCACTAAAATTTTTATTTTAAAAAATATATAAAAAACAATACTTTACGAATTTTTTATTCCTAAAAAATTTATTGACTTACAAATGTTAAATACTTAAGAACAGGATGTTTTTACAAGGTTAAAAGCATGGGTGAGAGTGAAAGCGATAATCCTCTTAAATCTTTAGAGGCAAAGATAGACGCTGCAAAAAAAGCAATTGAACCTGTGGAGCCTGTACAAAATAAATTCTCTGCTGCGGAAGTTGGCTGGAGAATGATAATTGAATTAACTGCTGGAGTCTTTTTAGGCTTTGGTGTGGGGTACGGACTGGATTTTCTATTTGATACAAGGCCGGTTTTTATCCTGATACTAACATTGTTTGGGTTTGCAGCTGGTGTCAAAACGATGATGCGATCTGCGCGAGAGCTGCAAAATAAAGAATTGGCTGCCCAAGACAGTACCGAAAAGGATGACATTGATGGCTAGCAGCGCTGATGCAAAAAATGAAGGGTTAGTTTTTCACCCAATGGATCAGTTTATCGTTGAACCGCTTTTTGGTGCAGGACCTGTACATTGGTATACGGTTACGAACGTAACTTTGTGGATGGCTTTGTCGGTTGTTGCTCTGATATTGATAATGGTCGTTGGAACATCAAAGCGCGCTTTAGTTCCTTCGAGAGCCCAATCTATTGGCGAGTTAGCTTATGGCTTCGTACACAAAATGGTGGAAGACGTAGCAGGTAAAGATGCTGTTCCTTACTTCCCGTATATTATGACGTTGTTTATGTTTATTGTCTTGTCTAACTTTTTGGGTTTGCTACCAATGTCGTTTACAACGACTTCTCATATCGCTGTTACAGCGGTGATGGCGATGGTAGTGTTTTTCTCAGTAACTATCATAGGATTTGCGAAAAATGGTGTTGGTTTTTTATCCCTTTTTTGGATTTCCTCTGCCCCATTAGCTTTGCGGCCTGCTCTAGCGCTTATTGAAATTATTTCATATTTTGTAAGGCCTGTGAGCCACTCTATTCGGCTTGCTGGCAATATGATGGCAGGACACGCCGTTATTAAAGTATTTGCAGCATTCGCAGGAGTGGCATTAATATCGCCACTTTCTGTAGTTGCTATCACTGCAATGTATGCCTTAGAAGTATTAGTTTCGTTTATACAGGCATATGTTTTTGCAATTTTAACCTGCGTCTACTTGAAAGACGCTCTTCATCCACATCACTAAAACAAAATAATTAAGGAGAATTCGAATGGAAGGCGATATTGTACAAATGGGTGCATACATTGGCGCAGGTCTGGCCTGTACGGGCATGGGTGGCGCGGCAGTTGGCGTTGGTCACGTTGTAGGAAATTTTATAGCAGGAGCTCTTCGAAACCCTTCTGCAGCTGCTGGACAAACGGCAACAATGTTTATTGGTATTGCTTTTGCTGAAGCTCTGGGTATCTTTTCATTCCTAGTCGCACTTCTACTAATGTTTGCCGTTTAAGCAACAATTAGAACAATGTCCTTAAAGTTGAGGTGCCCTTTTTTTGGAACACCCCAATTTTATGGGTTCATTAGGGAGTAAAAAATGGCGACAAAAACCGATGTTTCTGTGAGCAGTTGTATAGATAGTTACGGAAGCGCAATAGGTATGCCGCAACTGTGTACCGACTGGGCAAGTAATCAAATTTTTTGGTTAGTAGTTACTCTAGTAGCAATATTTTTTGTTCTGTCTAGACTAGCACTACCTAGAATATCTGCTGTAATTTCTGAAAGACAAGGTACAATAACCAACGATCTTGCAGCCGCAGAAAATTTGAAGTCTGAAGCAGCGCAAGCTGAAGAAGCTTACAAAAAAGCTCTTGAAGATGCCCGCTCGGAAGCTGTCAAAATAATAGAGACGGCAAAAGTTGAAATAAAACAAGAGTTGGATGTTGCAATTCAAAAGGCCGACTCAGATATCTCTGCAAAGGCTGCTGCTAGTGAAGAGGCTATCGCTGAGATCAGAAAAGACGCTTTGGCAAATGTTAAATCAGTTGCGAAAGATATCACCTCAGAACTAGTTAAAGTTCTTGGTGGAAAAGCTGATGCCAAAACTTTAACGTCGGTGATCAATGCGAAAATGAAAGGGTAATGGGCATGTTTAAAAATGTAATAGCTCCTGGACTAATGCTTACAATTGCTAGTCCTCTTTGGGCTGCTTCCGGTCCTTTTTTTTCTCTCCGCAATACAGATTTTGTCGTATTAATAAGCTTTATTCTGTTCGCCTTGGTTTTAGTTTATCTTAAAGTACCGTCTATGTTAGGCAAAATGCTGGATCAGCGTGCAGTCTCTATTAAAACTGAGTTAGATGAGGCCAGAGCTTTAAGAGAAGAGGCTCAAACAATTTTGGCATCTTATGAGAGAAAACAAAAAGAAGTTAGTGAGCAGGCTGCCCGTATTGTGGAAGATGCTAAAACCGAAGCTAAAGAAGCTGCAGATCAGGCAAAAATTGATCTTGAGAAATCTGTTGAGCGTAGGTTGAGTGCAGCTAAAGAAAAGATTGCATCGGCGCAAACTTCTGCAGAGCGTGAAGTTAGGGATGCTGCCATAACTGTTGCAATTGCGGCTGCAACAGAAATCTTAGGTAGTCAAATGTCGGCCGATATGGCCGACAAATTGACTGAAAATTCAATCGCGGAAGTGAAAACAAAGTTTCATTAAAAGCAATATTGCAAGTCAAAAAAACCGTGTGTGAGTACGGTTTTTTTTAATTTTTTTTATAAGTGACTTCAGCTTTAACAATATTTAAGAGTTGTTTCTAACGTTTTCCGTAATACAGACCTACAACATGCTCAGCCTCAGCAAAAAATAACCATCTAATTATAAACATACCTATAATATGAGCAATGAAAGCAAGTGTTGCAATAAAGTGAGAAAATGGGAGCGATAGAAATATTATAGGCATTCCAAAAGCTAATATACTACCCATTATGCGTAACTTACCGCTATGCTTTCGCCCTACTTTGTAAACAAATTCCTTTAAAAGATAGTTAGTGCCAGTATGAGGTGCTTCAAATGACCGAACTTCACTTGGATTAACTGTCAGTCCAGTTGCGGTAGCTAAATTTGTACCGGATTGGGCGAATGCCTTATCACCCAATATCCAAGAAACGACCTGTATTACGCCAGATAAAGCTAATAAAGGAAGTGCAACAGAAATTTGCCCTGCTAGCAATGCTCCGCCAGCAATTGAAAATATAAGAAAAACTATTGGTGTCATTCTTGAATTCCAACGAGGTACCGTTTTTAGTTGTGCATATATCATTGAAGTGGCAAAAACCGTCGCAATACAAAAGAAAGCTGATAGTAATCCAACAATCGTTAATTCTATGTCGAGAAAAATCCGACCTAATGCGTATATTCCAGATAGTACCAAAGCAAAAAGTGAAAGCCATGCTTCACGGCTTAACCAACTCGATTTCCACTGAGAGAATGCCTTTATGGCTCTTTCGGGATGACCTAGATGAAAAGTCGATGACAAAAGACCACCTATGGCTAATGCAAACCCAATTGCAAAGAAAATAAAACTAACTAGGCCGCTCATGCTGGGATATCCTAGGCAAAGAAAAGCCAGCAATCCAAAACCTAGTCCAGAAAGGGTAGTAAAAATAATTACTGATGGAGCTGGATGCATATTAAATTCCGTCTAAAGTTTTATCTAACCATTTGAAAAAACCATCTGGTTCATTGGCAATAGGTTCTAGGTAGGGCGCCAATATATCTGTTTCGTCCATTTGGTTTTTTGGTCTAGGAGGTAAGTATTTATTTACGGGAAGGGTTCCTTGCTCTGGCATAAGATTGGTTCCTCCTCGCTCTTCTACCAGTATACTAACATCACTATTGGGATCCCCAAGGTCGCCAAAGTGTCTTGCTCCGGCCGGGCAAGTTCTCACACAAGACGGAACTTGATCCTCTTCAGGTAAATTTTCGTTGTAAATTCTGTCCACACACAAAGTGCATTTTTTCATCACTTTCTCAACTGGATCCATCTCTCTGGCCCCGTATGGGCATGCCCATGCGCATAATCCACAGCCTATGCAGTCACTTTCATTTACTAGTACAATGCCATCCTCAACTCTTTTGTAACTGGCCCCGGTTGGACAAACAGTTACGCATGGAGCATTTTCACAGTGTAAACATGACTTTGGAAAATGTACCAAATGCGCAGGTTTATTGGTTGGTGTAACTTCATAGGAATGAATACGATTAAGAAATGAACCAACTGGTTCCGCGCCAAATGCATCCTCATCTGACAAAGGAGCACCATAATTTTCGGTATTCCAACCCTTACAGCTAACCACGCAAGCATGACATCCAACACAAGTATCAAGGTCAATGACGAGGCCAAGTTTTTTTTCAGTCTTTTCTGGGAGTGAAGTCATTAATTGCCCACTTTCCATGAAATATTTTTTGGACCCGTTCCAACTGGTGACTTAATTTCCTTAAAACTTGGTTGGCTTTCTTTAGGCGCCGTAGTTTTTTCTAATTTTACCTTAAGATCGAACCAGGCAGCTTGCCCTGTCACTGGATCGGAATTTGACCATCTAAGCCCATCGCCTTTTGCAGGTTGTAGTTCATGGATCAGATGATTTAGTAAGAACCCTTTTGTTGCTTCTGGGGCATTTGGATCGAGTGCCCAAGCGCCCTTTCTTTTCCCAATTGCATTCCAAGTCCATACAGTATTTTCGTTTAAACCAGCCATTTCTGCTACGGGAACAGTTATAGTGTTATGTATAGAGCTGAGTTTAACCCAATCACCTGTTTTCAAATTATGATTTTTCATGAGTTTAGTTGGCACATAAAGTGGGTTCAATCCGTGAATTTGTCGTAACCAAGCGTTTTGGCTTCCCCAACTATGATACATTGCCATAGGTCTTTGTGTTAGCGCATGAATTGGGTATTCGTTATCTTCTTCACTTACAGCTTCAGTAGAATACCAGCTTGGGAGTGGCGACATTACTGCTTTTAACTGTTCTCTCAAATGTTCTGGAGGTTGTTGCTCGCCAACTCCCTCAGCGGCCAGCTGAAATTTACGCATTGGTTCAGAATACAAGTTAAATATATATGGCATTGGACTATCATAAAGCCCTAATTCAACGGCCCAATTTTGATAGGCACTATTCCAGGGTTTGAAATACTTAGCTTCATCAGGAATATGCGCGACGTAGAAGCCTCCATTTTCGATATAGGCTTCTAATTGTTTTGGATTGACCGAGCCTCTTCCTTCGGCAGATCCATCCCCACGAAATCCGGCTAAAGGACCAATGTCAGGTTTTCTTAGATGATTTACTATGTAATCAGCATAGTCTTTGTATTTTGGAGAACCATCTTCGTTTATAAAGCCTGGAAGGCCTAGCCTGGCACCAAGATCGACTATGACTGATTGAAAGCCCCGCACATCACGGTCTGGCTCAATGACCGGCCATCTTATAGCATCTGCTGCGCCATCAGCTTCGCTGATTGGTCTATCAAGTAATGAAATACAATCATGCCGTTCTAAATAAGTCGTATCAGGTAAAATTAGATCTGCATAAGCAACCATTTCTGACGAATAAGCATCAGAATAAATTATTCGTGGAATGACATATTCGCCTTTCTCATCCTTATCAGTGAGCATGTTCATAACCCCACTGGTATTCATAGAACTATTCCAACTCATATTTGCCATATACATAAATAGTGTATCGATTTTATAAGGATCACCTGCATAGGCATTTGAAATTACCATATGCATTAACCCATGCGCACTCATAGGGTTTTCCCAACTAAAAGCTTTGTCTATACGAACCGGCTTACCATTATCATCTAATGCCAAATCTTCCGGACCATGGACAAAACCTAAATGCGGACCATCAAGGGGCGCATCAGGCGTCACTTTGAAGTGCGGTTTAGGATGAATAGAGGATGGCTTTGGATAAGGAGGCTTAAACCTAAACCCTCCTGGCACTTCAACAGTTCCAAGTAGAATTTGGAGGATATGCAAGGCTCGGCAAGTTTGAAAACCATTAGAATGGGCTGAAATACCTCTCATAGAATGAAAACTTACGGGTCTTCCTTTCATGACCTTATGCTTTTCACCACGAAAATCAGTCCACTCGATTGGAAGCTCAAATTCTTCTTCAAATGCTACCTTTGCTATTTCATTTGCAAGTGCGCGAATTTTTTGTGCAGAAATACCGCAAACATCGGCAACAGTTTCTGGATCATATTCTGATGAAATATATTTTTTAATAATATCGTGAAATACCGTAGTGCTAGTAGCTCCTCGTACTCGATAAGTCGCGTTTAGGTCAGGGTAAATACCCTTAGTGTCAAACGCGCACACTTTTCCACTTATTCTATCTTTAACAAGCGGTTTATCATTTTCATCTTTTAGAAATAATCCTGATTCTGGATCAAGAAAAACAGGGGCGTTGGTATATTTAGCTAAATATTCTAAGTCAATTTTACCCGCCTTTATTAGTACATTGATCAGTGATAAGATTAACAAGCCATCTGTTCCAGGAGTTATCCCTAGCCATTCATCGGCAACAGCATTGTATCCAGTACGAATTGGATTAACGCCAACGATCTTTGCTCCGCGGTCTTTGATTTTCCCAATTCCCATTTTAATTGGGTTACTGTCATGATCTTCTGCTACTCCAAACAGTATAAATAATTTTGTATAGTCCCAATCAGGTTGCCCAAATTCCCAAAATGAACCGCCCATTGTATAAATTCCAGCTGTCGCCATGTTTACGCTACAAAACCCACCATGTGCCGCGTAGTTTGGTGTTCCAAACATTTGGGCAAAGTAACTTGTAAAAGATTGTGACTGATCTCGACCAGTGAAGAATGCTAATTTTTCTGGTGCTTTTTTTCTGAGAGGTTTTAGCCATTCGACTGCCAAAGTAAGCGCTTCGTCCCAGGAAATTTTTTTAAATTCGCCTGACCCCCTTGGACCAACTCGTTTCATAGGAGAGTCAAGGCGAGAAGGTGCATTCACTTGCATAATTCCTGCACTACCCTTAGCGCATAGAACACCTTGATTGACGGGATGGTCTTTGTTGCCTTCTATGTATGCGACTTTACCATCCTTAATATGAACGTCTATTCCGCACCGGCACGCACACATATAACATGTTGTTTTCTTTATCTCGTCTGAAACTTTTGGAGAAGTTTCTAAGTATGGTTGGTCTTTCATTTCTATTTACTCACCCTGTCAGCCGGATCAATCCGACCATAGAAAAAGTTATCACTAATCCCAATGTGAAAGGGCGATAATATTTTTCTAGTTTCTGCATAAACAAAATTGACCCTAGTACAACCCCAATAGAAGAGGGTAGAGCTAATAAAATACCGCGCAAAAATGCTTTTTGGTCCATTACATCGAAAATAATTAAAAATATAAAAGTTGTTATTGAATTAAGCAATATATACACGACAAGTGATGCTCGCATACGCCTTGCTGAATTTTGGCTTGCTAAAACGTAGATGGCCACGATCATACCACCAATGCTTGCTAAACCCGTTGCCATTCCAGCAAAAACGCCTGACGAGACTGTGCCCAACTTTGTTGCTAAAAACTGAAGTTTAAAATTTTTTAATAAAATAAATGATAGTATCAATATCAACGTCAAAGCGATAAATTTACTAATCTGAAAATCCAGAATTGTTGTTATGAATATACCTATTGGCAACCCAAAAATTGCACCAAGCCAGAGGGTCATTGAGGTCTTTTTGTCAGAGTCTTTCCAACCGTTTTTAATCATAAAAACTCCAGCAAAAAATTCCATCCACCAACATATTGGAATTAGTTCTAAAGGCGGAATGATTGAGAGTGCCAAAGACATTACGAAAGCTGATAACCCAAAACCTGTAAAGCCTCTGATCAGCCCGGCAAAAAAGCAAATAGAAATTAAAAATAGTATATCGGAACTAGTTAAAGCTAATGTTCCAAACATTATTGTATACGATTAGCCTGTAAAGCTGTAACAGCTATCATTTGGGTTACATCATCAGCGCTACATCCTCGTGATAGATCATTTGCTGGTTTAGCTAAACCTTGAAGAATTGGTCCTATAGCTTGAGCTCCACCGAGCCGCTGGGTTATTTTATATCCAATATTTCCAGCATCTAAGTTAGGGAATATCATTACATTTGCCCTACCTGCTATTAGAGAACCTTTGGCTTTTAATTTTGCAATTTCAGGGGAAATGGCGGCGTCAAATTGTAATTCACCCTCAATTTTGATCTCAGGACTTTTAGATTGCACAATTTTTGTTGCTGTCACCACCTTAGAAACTTTGCGATGATTTGCGCTACCTTTTGTTGAAAATGATAACATGGCGACATGAGGTTCAGTCTGTAGAAGGTTTTTACATGATTTAGCTGCCATGATTGCTATTGATGCAAGTTCATCTTCTGTAGGGTCTATGACTAATCCACAGTCAGAGTAAACCATAGGATATGCACTTTTGGGATACATTAAAAAACAGCTAGAAATAAGCTGCACGTCGTCAGATTTCCCAATTATTTGTATAGCAGCTCGGACAACATTAGATGTGGTTTCTACCGCTCCACCAACCGTTCCAGCAGCATACCCAAGTTTGACCATTAAAGCAGCAAAATTTAAGGGCTCTTTGACTTTAGTCCGAGCCTCGTCAACTGAAATTACTTTATTCTTGCGGAGACTTAGATATTCTTTTTCGAATTCAATAAGCAGTTCTGATTTTTCAGGATCAATGACCTTTATACCCGAAGGAAGATTGACGCCCAAGGCTTTACACTCGGTCTTAATAGTAATCTGATCGCCAATCAGAACAATTTGGCACGTCCCAGTGTTGTAGGCCGCAATCGCACCAGTGATTATGCGGGGATCGCTGCCTTCGCTCATTACTATAATCGGCTTTTGATTTATAACGAGCTCTTCTAAGACCTTTAAAGGTAATTTATGTTCGGTCCTAGAAGAGTTCATAGTCTCAACTATACCTGCTGAGGCCGCATATCCTTAGCGTCTATCCCTGCTACTGCTACAGGTGCTGTCATTGCATCACGTCTGAAAGGCTCCCCTAGTTCTTGATTAATCATCGCCTCAATAAGTGTTGTAATTCCATTTTCCATTTGATCCTTAATTGCTTGATTTAGTGCGGCTGTAAGGTCGTCCATAGTTCTCGCAACAACTCCCTTCAAGTTACAAGCCTCAGCAATTCCGGCATAAGAAACTTCATAATTTAGTTCAGTTCCTACAAAGTTGTCCTGATACCAGAGTGTCGTATTGCGCTTTTCTGCACCCCATTGGTAATTTCGAAAAACGATCTGTGTGACAGCAGGCCAATCTCCTCTGCCAATAGCTGTAAGTTCGTTAACAGCAATGCCAAATGCTCCATCTCCGGAAAAGCCTACGACTGGCACATTAGGACAGCCAATTTTGGCACCCACAACTGAGGGAAGTCCATAACCGCAGGGCCCAAATAAACCAGGCGCTAAATATTTTCGACCCTCTTCGAAACTTGGATATGCATTACCTATAGCACAATTGTTGCCGATATCAGATGAAATAATAGCATTTCTTGGAAGAGAGGCTTGGATTGCTCGCCAAGCCATTCTAGGGCTCATCCACTCAGGTTTATCAGCTCTAGCCCGTTCATTCCAAGTTGTACCTGGATCGTCATCCTCATGGTCCATCGAAGAAAGTTGCTGCGCCCATTTTGACTTTGTTTCAGCTATTTTAACTTTTCTAGTGTCGCGGTTTAAGTCGCCGGCAGTATCGGAAAGTTGGGCCAAAATATCAGTAGCAACCTTACCTGCGTCGCCCACAATTCCTATAGATACTTTTTTGGTTAGACCTATACGATCAGGGTTTATATCAACTTGTATAATTTTCGCATCTGAAGGCCAATAATCCAAACCGTATCCGGGAAGTGTAGAAAATGGGTTGAGACGTGTGCCCAGACACAATACCACATCTGCATCTTTAATTAACTGCATAGCTGCCTTGGAACCGTTATAACCGAGTGGTCCAGCAAAAAGAGGATGGTTTCCTGGGAAGGCATCGTTGTGCTGATAACCAACACATACTGGCGCATCCAAACGTTCGGCTAGCGTCATTGAAGCAGTTATTCCATCCTTTGATAATACAACACCAGCACCGTTTAAAATAACTGGGTTTTTTGCTTCACTTAATAAATTTGCAGCGTCCGAAACAGATTTACCTCCGCCACTAGAATGTTCAAACTCAATAGGCTCAGGAATTTCTATATCCACAACTTTTGTCCACATGTCTCGGGGTATGTTTAGCTGGGCAGGGGCTGATTGCCTTTTAGCCTGTGCTATCACTCTAGTTAGAACTTCTGCCACTCTCGTTGGATCCCGAACTTCCTCTTGATAGCAGACCATATCTTCAAATAGCTTCATTTGCTCAACTTCTTGAAAACCGCCTTGTCCAATAGTTTTGTTGGCTGCCTGAGGAGTTACTAACAAGAGCGGTGTGTGGTTCCAGTAAGCAGTTTTCACAGCCGTTACGAAATTTGTAATGCCAGGGCCATTTTGAGCAATCATCATTGACATCTTTCCTGTGGCTCTGGTGTAGCCGTCGCTCATCATTCCAGCACTACCCTCATGAGCACAGTCCCAAAACATAATTCCTGCCTTTGGAAATAAATCTGATATGGGCATCATTGCTGATCCAATGATTCCAAATGAGTGTTCAATGCCATGAGTTTGAAGTACTTTTACAAATGCTTCTTCTGTGGTCATCTTCATAATTATTCTCCTAAAGGTGGTTTTATGTGGCTAAATTTAAATATTAGAATTGGATATATGCTCAAGCTGTCTAAAAGGTTAGAGCCAGTTTAACAACCAAATTATGTCCAGATTTATCTTAATCTGTAAATTTTTTAATAAAGTCTGCTACCAGTTTTATACCACCTTCTATCTTTTCTTCATTTATTGATGAAAAGGCTAACCGATAGTAGTTTTCTAGTTGGTTGGGGGGGGCGAAGAAATTTTTTCCAGGTTCGATTAGAACACCATTTTTCATTAAGCTCTTAGCTAGTATTTCTGTATCTAGATCTTTTGGCGCTTTCATCCAAAACGAAGATCCTCCCTCTGGTGAAGAATTACCTGCAATCTCTAATTGGTATTTTTTAATAGCTGCCGCCATTGTGGACCTTCTTATACTGTATTGCTTTGCCATTCGGTTTATCAAAGCATCATAGTGGCCTAATCTTAAAAAATGGGCTGCTGTCCGCTGTATATGTCCAGGTGGATGGCGAAGTACGCTTGCTCTAAGAGCCCTTGCTTCGCTTATAAAAGGTGCAGAACCGACAAGGTAGCCTAAGCGTAGCCCTGGAAATAGTGATTTTGAAAATGATCCAACGTAAATCACTCTTCCGTCACTATCTAGTGACTTTAAAGCTGGAGAGGCCAACTTTTTTGATGAGATCTCAAATTCATAATCATCTTCAACAACTAGTGCATTAAGTTTGCTAGCAGTTTCTAATAATTGCTGCCTTCGATTTAAAGGCATTGTAATTGTGGTTGGGCATTGGTGACTAGGTGTGGTGAATATAACTGACGTTTCTTTTGGGATCTGATCGGGGATCAATCCATAGTGATCCAAATTAACAGCTTTAACATGACACCGAGATTGGTCCAGAATATCTCTTAGGGGTGGATATGATGGATTTTCGATTGCTGCAGTTCTGCGCTGATTTAATAAAACTTGCGTTGCTAGCCACAAAGCATTTTGTGCACCCATTGTTACCAAAACCTGATCTGTACTTGCGGTAATGCCACGCCTAGGAAGAGAGTGTCTGAGGATAAATTCAATTAATTCGATATCATCTTGATCATAATAGTCTGAAGTTAAAGAACTGAAGTCTTTGGCCCCTAGAGCCATTAATGCGCACTGCCGCCAGTTTGAGTGGTCAAATAGACTAGGATCGGTTTGTCCATAAATGAAGGGAAATGGAAATGAGGACCAGTTTTGTGGTTTTGCTGGCCAGTTTTCTATACTGAATCTCTGCCCTATCATTTTTGACCAGTCTACTGTATCCCGAACCCCAATTTTTTCCGAAAATGAGGGTGGGGGAGGGGCATTTTTTGAAACATAAAATCCGGAACGATCTTTAGATATGAGGTAATCATTTGACTGGAGTTCTGTGAAAGCTAGCGAAACGGTGATCCTACTCACGCCAAGATATTCTGCTAACTTTCTGGTTGATGGAAGTTTTTCACCTTGTTCAAACCTACCTGATAAGATCCCTGAAGCAATCATCTGTTGAACCCGAGTTTGCAGGGTTCCTGGCGTCGTATTATCTAGAAAAAAGTTTTCAACTGGTATTGCCATAATAAAATATGAGTATGCTAAAAAGCTTTAGCCAAGAATATTAGGTTACATAATAACGGCAAAATCGGACCCCAAGTTTAATGGTCACCTTAACCAACTGTATTTTAGATTTGTGAATAAGATTGGCGAAAAAACAATCAACCAAACACTTTTGTTAAAGCTATATCAACTGCCTCGGTAATCGCGTCTATATCGTCAGGCGTCGCAATAAGCGCTGGACTAAAACATAGAGTATTGTTCAATCCAGGTAACGATCTATTGGTTGCACCAATGATAATACCCTGTGCCATGCAGTCAGCCACAACCGCTTGGACAAGCTTTTCCTCAGCTGGTGTTTTATCACTACGATCTGACACGAGCTCTGCACCACAAAAAAGGCCTGCGCCTCGCACATCACCGATCACTTCATGTTTGTCACTTAAATTTCGTAAGTTTGCCATCAATCGATCTCCCATTGCCAATGTATTATCAAGGAGATTTTCTTCTTCTATTATTTTCATATTTTCGATAGCCGCCGCCGGACCTGCCGTGCATCCGCCAAAAGTCGATATATCTCGAAAGTAGTTCATTGGATCGCTGGCATCATCTTTAAACATATCAAAAACAGTTTCTGTAGTGACCAAACATGCTATTGCAGCGTAACCAGATGCTACTCCCTTGGCCATCGTAACCATATCGGGTTTTATATCAAAGTTTTGATATCCAAACCATTTTCCAGTGCGTCCTAATCCACAAACCACCTCGTCAATATGCAATAAAATTTCGTACTTGCTACAAATTTCACCAATACGTTCCCAATAACCTGGAGGTGGCGTTATCACTCCACCGCCTGCTGTAACTGGTTCAAGACATAATCCTCCAACAGTGTCAGCACCTTCTGCCAGAATAACTTCTTCTATGGCATCTGCCGCCTTTCGACCGTATTCCTCACCACTTAAATCCCATTGCGCTCTATATTCCAGGCAGTGTGGTACACGGACAAAACCTGGGGTATATGGGCCATATTGTGCGTTCCTTTCATCTTGCCCGCCGGCTGAAAGAGTGGAAATTGTTGTCCCATGGTAATCACGATCTCGATACAATATTTTGTTTTTCTTACCACCGTATCGCTTATGCGCAATCTGTCTGATCATCTTGAAAGCTTTTTCATTCGCTTCCGATCCAGAGTTACAATAATAAACTCGGCTTAAGCCTGGCATTTTTTCAATGAGGTTTTCCGCGAAGATTGAGCCAGGGACAGATCCAGCAGCCCCAGCAAAGTAGTTTAGCTTGACTAATTGATCACGTACTGCGTTGGCGATCCGCTCTCGACCATAGCCAACGTTAACTGTCCATACACCACCTGAAACGCCATCTATGTGTTCTTTGCCATTTTGATCCCAAACTCGCATATCTTTACCCTCTACTATTATTCGAGGTTCATTTGTCTCAAATGGCTTGTGTTGAATTAGATGGTGCCAAATATGTGCACGATCAGCTTCAACTATTTTTGAAATATCATTATCGCGAGGTGCTCCGTCCATGACTTAAATCCTTTACAATTCACTTAAAATAACTTGAGCCTTATTTTGATTTGAATCAATAGTACCAGTTTAAATGTTACTTTATATCCAAAAACAATAATTTTGATAAATGTTTTTTTAAAATTAACTTAGTTCTTAAGCGGCCACGCCACTTTTAATTGTCATTATAGCTGACAAAATAACATCTGAGATAGCTTCACACTCCTCCAGATTTAACCTTGAAGGTAGTCTAACATCGCATGCCGTCATTAGCATTTTTCGTGTTTTTGGTAATTCAAAAGTTTCTGGTAAAAACTGCCAATTCCAAAAGGCGCGTGCATTATTTTTTGTTCGCCCAAAAATTTGTACGTTTAACCCCGATCCACTTGTGATTTCTTCAAATAAATCGATCTCAGTTGAACTCATATCAACTAAATTAAACTGAATAGAGTCTGGAGCACGTTGTTCGGGTTCTAACTTTGCTGGTACAGAAATCCAGGGAGACTTATCTAAGCGCTCTGTGGTAAAATCATGATTAAGCCGTCCTTTTTGTACTCTGCTACCTAATTCAGGAAGTTGTGCGTTAATCAGAGCTGCTGATAAATTATTCATTCGCAAATTATAAAGGGGTAGCTTGTTTTGCCACTTTTTGAAGTAGACTTGGTCACCTTGGTGCTTCATCCAATTATGTTCATATGCTCCGGACATTATTACAGCTTTAGCAAATAATTCTGGGTCGTCGGTGATAAATATACCACCCTCACCTGCGTTCAGCATTTTATAGGACTGAAATGAAAAGCATCCAATATCCCCGAGTGTTCCAATTTTTTTTCCGTGCCAAGTTGTGCCAAGTGAGTGAGCGGCATCTTCAATCAAGGGGATATTGGCTTGTTTGCACTCGGAGAGTATAATGTCCATATCAGAGGTATGCCCTCTCATGTGACTGATTAAAACTGCATCTACGCTTTTTATTTTTTTCTTAAAATCTTTCAAATCGAGCCTGTAATCCTCACCGCATTCGCAAAGAACTGGTGTAAAGTTAGCGTGTACGACTGAGGAAGGAACTGCAGCAAAAGTAAAAGCTGGCATAAGCACCCGTGCATTTTGGGGAAGACTTAGAGATTTAAGCGCTAGGAATAGTGCAGCTGAACATGAAGATACTGCTAGCGCATATTGCGTGCCCATTATTTTTGAAAAATCAATTTCCAATTTTTCCGCGGCTGAACCTTCCGAATTGTATCTGAAAAGGTCTCCGTTACTCATGAGCCTTACTACATCGGACATGACTTTTTCAGGTATAGGTTCAGCATCTTTAACATTCGGGATATCGACCATATTTCCGCCTTCGACATTCTTGAACTAGTATTGTTATATTATGCACTAGTATGTAAATTATTTTTAAAACTTTTTTTCAAAAAAAAAACTCTAAAATATTGGATAATTTATTAGATCAAGATATTTTTTTTAAAAAATCAAATTTTATTTTTTTTTTTTTATTCATGTGTTTCCTTTTT